>ENA-ORVC01000622-ORVC01000622.1-human-gut-metagenome-genome-assembly--contig:-NODE-622-length-37023-cov-5.277240_pt1 | contig 37023 bp, 33 predicted proteins | sample MGYA00242092_ERZ509234 | MGnify/ENA primary metagenome ERZ509234 (study PRJEB26280, sample SAMEA2338800) | human gut metagenome | biome: human gut; feature: human-associated habitat; material: faeces... | reverse complement strand
GATCAGCCACGCCACCACTGCCGCAACACAGCCGGCCAGCACCAGGGCCGCCAGCACGCCCAGGACCAGACCCACCGGGCCGCCGCCGAAGAGCTCCGGCAGGGAGAAGTTGATGGCGGAGCCCTGATAGATATAATAGACGCTCTCCCGGGCCGCCACGGGGATGGTCAAAATGGCATAGGTATAGGCGCCCAGCAGCATGAAGCCCGCCTGACCCAGGGAGAATAGGCCCGTAAAGCCGTTGAGCAGGTTCATGGAGGAGGCCACCACCGCGTAGACCGCGCCCTTTTTCAGCACGGTAAAGAGCATGTGGGTGGGCTTCATGGTGTTTTCCAGCAGGATCACCAGGGCCAGCAGGGCCAGGGTGCACAGAAGGACGATCACCGTGCCCCGCTTGCTTTTCTTTTCTTGCAGCACGTTCATCCCTCCTTACACTTTATCGGTGACCTTTTCACCGAAGAGACCCGTGGGCTTTACCACCAGAATCACGATCAGCAGGGCGAAGGTGGCGCCCATGACCAGCAGGACCAGCTTCCGGGTGCCCGTCAGCTCCGGAAGATCGTTTAGATCCACCTTCTCCTCCCGCTGGCGGTCGAACTCGTACATCAGGCTGCGGGTTGGGTCCCGCTTGATGCGCTGGGCATACAAATAGATATACACCGCCGCGATGGTCAGCATGACCACCAGGATGATGAGGCGGTACCACATGGCCGAGTACATGGGCAGACCCGCGATGCTCTGGGAAACCCCCACGTTGGCGGCCTGGACAAAGGAGCCTGCGTAGCCGCTGGAGCTGCCCACGATGGCCACCGCCAGGCCGGTGATGGAGTCGTAGCCCATAGCGATGCAGATGGGTACCAGGAAGGGGATGAAGACCAGGCACTCCTCAAACATGCCGAAGGAGCCGGCGCCGAAGCCCACCACAAAGATCATGATGGGGATCAGCAGCTCCTGCCGTTTGGAGGTTTTCTTGATGATGCGTCCGATGCCCGCCTCAATGGCCTTGGTCTCCGCCACAACTCCGAAGGCGCCGCCAATGATGAAGATAAAGGCGGAAATATAGGCGGTTTCGATCAGGCCCTCCTGTACGGCCATCAAAGCCTTCATCGGAGTCACCGGGGTCTGCTCGATGCGGTGGTAGCTGCCGTCCACCAGCATCTCCACGCCGTTCTCATCCACGTAGGTTTCGTACTGGCCCGCGGGAATCACACAGGTCAGAATGGTACATACCGCGATGATGAGCAGGAGCAGCGTGAACATGTGGGGGATACGGATACCTTTTTTCTTTGGTGTCATCTTTAACCCTCTCCTAACTTCAGATATGTGGTCCACGCATAACCACTGCCCCTAGAATAAGCAAGCCGGATGCCAGCTTGTCAAGAGAGGCAAACATAGTTAGGACTGCCTGCACTGCCAGGGGTTGCGCGGAACACGGCCGCCTCGCGGGACAGGCCCGGCAAAAAGAAAGCAAGAATTTTTGCGCAAAATGCAAAAATTCTTGCTTTCTACAGTCCTATCCGTTGAGATGGTACTTCATCATCTTGTATTGAAGTGCCTGCCGGGTCAGCCTCAGCTTCTCCGCGGCCTCCGTAACCGTCCGGCTCTGCTCCAGCGCACGGACAATCAACCCCTTCTCGTAGCGGCGGACCGCCTCCTGAAGCCCCATATGTTCCGGCATAGGCCACGGCTCCTGCCTCTCCCCCGCCTCCTCCTCGTGGTAGAAGATATAGCGAGGAATATCATTGAGCTGTACCGTGGCCCCGGTACAGAGGTTGAACGCCGACTCCACCGCATTGCGCAGCTCCCGTACATTGCCCGGCCAGTCATAGGCCAGCAGGGCATTGCGCACCAGCTCGCTCACGCCGGAGATCGCCCGCCCCATGTTCCGGTTGTACTGCTCCACATAGAAATCGGTGAGCAACGGAATGTCCTCCGGCCGCTTCCGCAGGGGTGGCAGCGCCAACTGCACCACACCCAGCCGGTAGAACAGGTCACGCCGCAGCAGCCCTTCCCGTACTGCGGTGATAGGATCCACATTCATGGCGGAAACAATACGCACATCTCTGTGCACATCCTGTTCCCCGCCCACAGGGCGGAACCGCTTCTCCTCAATCGCCTTGAGAATCTTGGCCTGGAGGGACAGATCCATGGAGTTCACTTCGTCCAGGAACAGAGTGCCTCCATCAGCCTGTTTCAGCAGTCCTTTCCGGTTTTCCGCCCCGGTATAGCTCCCACGCGTAGTGCCGAACAGGGTGCTCTCCAGCAAGGTGGTTGGGATGGCCGCGCAGTTTTGCGCCACAAACGGCCCCCTGGCCCTGGAGCTGTGGCTATGGAGTGACTGGGCAAAGAGTTCCTTCCCCGTGCCGGTCTCTCCCCAAATGAGCACGGGAGAGGTGTTGGCCGCCACCCGCTGAACGGTATCCTTGAGCGTCAGCATCTCCGGGTTTTGGGTAATGATGTCGTCCAGCCGGAACAGCCCCTTGTGCGGATTGGCCAGCCAGTGGTTTTTCCCATCCAACTGAGCGTCCTTGTGGTAGAAAACCGAGGTCTCCATCGTCCCAATCAGCTCGCCGCTGTACTCCAGCGGAAAGGTGGAGCTGACCAAAATGGTCCGCCGGCCATAAAAGTCCGTCAATTCCTGCTTTTCATTGAGTACCGGCGCCCCCGTCCGCATGACCCGGAAGTGGCTGGAGGTCTCCTCGGTCAGTTGCGGATAGGCTTCGAGGATGTTCTTCCCGATAAAGCCCTCGTCGGCCAGCCCGTTTTCCTGCTCGGAGAACATGGCGGAGTATTCGATGGTCCCATGCCGGTCTGCGATCAGAATCGCATCCACACCATCGTGCAGTCTGGACATGTAGTTGAGCCATTTCCCTATCACAGGCATCACCTCGCCGGAAATCACGCGCCAGCCTGCTCTCCTCCGGAGCGCTCCGCCGGCACACCTGTTTTTTCTATTTTACAACTATACCATAAAATGTTCCGGCACACAATTCCCGCGGCAGCGGCCCCCCCCTTCTCCCGAACCCGCCTCCGCTACTTCATATCGTCCCGCGTAGTTGGGTAAAATAAAAAATATTTGATTCAATGGGGGGCAGAACCATATGGAACTGCGAAGCATTACCGTGGAAACGCTGGCTGCATTCGCCCAGGCGCTCCGGGCAGAGGAGCGCTGCACAGAGACCATCAAACAGTACACGCGGTCGGTGCGTCAGTTTGCCGCCTGGCTGGCGCCGGAGACCGTGGCCGCCGGTTCGGCGGGCGGCTGGAAGGCCGAGCTGCTGCGCCGGGGCCTCTCCCCTGCCACAGTTAACAGCAAGCTGGCCGGGCTGAACCGTTTTTTTCGTTTCCTGGGCTGGATGGACTGCACGGTCAAACCACTGCGGCTCCAGCGGCGGCTTTTCCGCTCCCCCGACCGGGAGCTGAGCCGGGCCGAGTACGGCCGCCTGCTCTCCGCCGCCCGGGGACTGGGTCGGGAGCGTCTGGGCCTGCTCATGGAGGCCATCTGCGCCACCGGAATCCGGGTGAGTGAGGTGAAATACCTGACCATGGAGGCCGCCCGCCGCGGCCGGGCGGAGGTGTCGCTGAAGGGGAAAATCCGCACGATCCTGATCCCCGGTAAGCTGTGCCGCAAGCTGCTGCAATACGGGCGGGCACAAAAAATCGCCTCCGGCGAGATCTTTCTCACCAGAAGCGGCAGAGGCATATCCAGAAAGCAGGTGTGGGCGGAGATGAAAGCGGTGTGCCGGAAGGCCGGAGTGGCAGACAGCAAGGTGTTTCCCCATAACCTGCGCCACCTGTTTGCCAGAGCCTTCTACCAGGCCAGCCGGGATGTGGTCAAGCTGGCCGATGTACTGGGCCACTCCTCCATCGAGACCACCCGGATCTACCTGCTCTCCACCGGCGCGGAGCACGCCCGCCAGCTTGCCCGTCTGGGGCTGATATCATAGCGGCAAAATAAATCTTTTGTCCTATATACGGCTTGAAAAGCAAATGTTCAGTACATAGAACGGTATTCATTTTACCACATCTTTTGCTCTCTTTCAAGAAGTGCAGCCTGTTTTGGACATGGAAAAGCAGACCGGGGCAAGCAATTATGCTTCACCGGCCCATCTTCTGCGCCCATTTTTAGCCCCGTGCCTCGGCACGGGGCTTTTTTATCGCCCTTTATGCCGCATCCTGCCGGAATACACAGGTGAACCTAGGACAAAAGATTTATTTTGCCATACAAAGCGAGGTGATTGCAGCAGGTCTTTTTGAACAATAGAGTCCCAGCATATTTGAAAAAAGGAGGATAAGTATGCGAAGAATCTTGAAGCGATTCACGGGTTTGTTCTGTGTGCTGGCCCTGTGCCTCAGCATGCTACCCGTGAGTGCCCTGGCGGCCGAGGACGCGCCCTCGAATCAATCAACCACTCTCCTCTCGGATGACAATGTGGCGAAAATTGAGGAAAACGAGTACCCCACGCTGGACGAAGCGGTGGAAGCAGCGGAGGACGGTGCAACCATCGAACTTCTGGCCGATGCCACGACCAAGGGATGGAATTTAACCAAGAGTCTTACCATTACGTCGGCCCCGAATCTGGCGGAAAAGCCGACCGTAACCTTTGAAAAGGACGGCATTGCCCTGTGGGGCAAGACACTGACCTTTAAGGGCATCGATGTTGTCATGAACGGGGTTGGTTCCACACCGTATGGAGAATGGACCTGGATGACGATCTGCGCCAGCAAAGATGCCGTTCTCGCGCTGGACAACATCAATATGACCATGGATGCAACCGGTAGCACCGGTTCCCCCCATGCGATTTACTTCTGTAGCAACAATAAGCTGAATCTGACAAACGGCTCTGTCCTGACGATTAAAAACTACCAAAACGATGCTCTGGAGTGGGACGGCGGTGATGGCGGGTATAACGTCAATATCACTAATTCTACCTTCATCTCCGACCACAACCGCTCCGGCTTCACGGGTACATTCTATGCCACGATTACCAATTCTAAGGTGGATGTTGTCAACAGCCTTGGAAATGGCTCCAATGGCTCTCACTTTATTATCGAGGATTCCGAAGTCAATTTCAACAACAACGGTTCCCATGGCCTTTCTGCCGGTGAACTGAGTATCGATAACTCCACCGTCAACACAAAAAATAACAACGGTATGGGGATTACCGTAAACAACGCCTTTACCGTCGAGAGCGGTTCCATTGTTACTGTGACCGGAAACGCCGGGAATTCCAGCTATGGTTATGCCGCTGTACGGCTCTACAACGACTATCCATTCACAGTGGACAGTACCAGCGAGCTTTATATTGAGGATAACAACAACACCGGACTGTATGTGCGGCAAGGCAATCTGACGGTAGAGGACGGGGCTGTCCTCAAGATCACCGGCAACAAGGTTTCGCACAGCCTTCTGGATGGCTACGGCGGCGGAATTTATGTCGGCTATGGCGATAACTATGACCCGACTGTAATTCTGCCCGCCGATGCCATAATCTGCAACAATCATGCACTTGTTGCAGGCGATGATATCTATGTTTCCGAAGGTGTCAGCGGGCCCTCTCTCTCCTTCGGAAAAGTGGGCTCCGGCTGGACCCTTGACGGAGGGGAGGGAGACTGCATCGACGCCATAGACGGCTGGTACGACGACAGCGAGGGCGCCCGCTGGGAGGCGCATGAGGAGCCCTATCACGCGGTGGAGTTCACGGATTTTGAGCCGCTGACCGGGTTTGCCTCTGCAACCGGACTTACGGCGCTGAAAGCAGCCCATGGCCTGAGCCCTCTGGAGCCCGGCGAAGAAACCGGATGGGACACCTCCAAATCCAAGACCGCAACCAATCTGGACAGCAATTTTGAGTCCGACGTGACCCTGTCCCTGCCCGCGGCAGAGGAACAGCTCGTTACAGATGTGGTCTTTGTATTGGACAAATCTACGAGTGCAGCGGTTGAGGCCAAGTCTCTGGAGATACTTCGTTCCCTAAAGGATCAGCTTGAGAACACTGGCGCGAAGATCAATGTCGGTGTAGTTATTTTTAATGCGGTTGCCAATGTCGCCAATAATGGTGAATTCTTTGATCTGGCTACCGAATATGCGGACATTGAAGCCGCGATCCAGCAGACACTAAAGAGTGGAACCAATATGCACGCCGGACTGCTGGCTGGCAAGGCAATGCTGGATGCAGATACAAGTGTTGATAGCTCTCGGAAATATTTAATCCTTGTCAGTGATGGTTTAACGTATTATTATTGCAAAGGCGGAAACTACGATCAGGCATACACAATTTCTTCCAGAAACGGCGGTGATACCGGAACGGGCGGAAGGAACGAACAGCCAAATGACGGATTGTCTGCGTGGGAATGTAAGTATTCCTCTGATTATGTCCTGGAAAATTGGGCCAGCTACTTTGATGCAGTAAAAGGCGTATTGGATAGTGAATACACCAAATATGAATATTCTTTGAACGATCCGAATCGTCCAAAAACAAGTGATTTGGATTCTGAAGGCTCCATCCCTTATGTAAATAGGAACGGCTATCCAATCAACGTTGATCTGTCTCTCTACAATAGTAATGCGCTCTATCAGGAAATGAGCAAAGAGTACCATTGTTATGCGCTGAAAGCTGAGAGCGGTGTCGACGGTTATGGCTTTGGCATCAGTTTCATGGACTACCTGGCCGGCGGCGAAACCGTTGATTTTGCCGACATCCAGAACGACATCTACTACCTGCTTGATAAAGGCAGCTATGTGGTGGATGAAATTGGCTCCGGCACCGACAACAAAAGCAACGGGTACGACTTTGATTTTGTCAACGACATAGACCGTCTGGCCCTGACCGTGGGCGGAGAAGTTCTCGACAAGACCGAATTGATTGACCCTTCGTTTAATGATCCCTATATCACCAGCGCCTATGGCTTCGGCTTCAACGACGCGGCAAACGCGGACGAATCAGCCTATTACTTTGTGCTCAAATACTACGCCAAAGGCCAGGACGGTGCGTCCGACGAGTGCTTTGTGTGGGAGATCAACGTCCCCGTCTCCAACTTTGCCCCTGTTCAGTTGACCTACACCGTGAAGCTGACGAATCCCCAGACTGCCGAGGGGACTTACGGCCAGTACGATGCGGACGGCAGCGAGAACTACAGCGGCCTTTACACCAACAACAGCGCGACCCTGTACCCGGTGGACAGCAACAGCCGGCCCGGCCAGCCGGAGAACTTCCGCAGGCCAACCGTGTCCTACACCATTCAGACCAGCCGCCCCGACCCCGGCCGCCCCTCTCACCGCCCGGACCGCGACGACGAGCCTGAGTCTCTGAATACCGAGGACCACGTGGCCTATATCATCGGCTATACGGACGGCACTGTGCGGCCGGAGGGCGATATCGCCCGCAGCGAGGTGGCCACTATCTTTTTCCGTCTGCTCACCGACGAGGCCAGGGAGGCCTATTGGAGTCAGAGCAATCCATACTCCGACGTGGCTTCCGGCGACTGGTACAACAACGCCATATCCACCTTGACCAGCATGGGTATTCTGGACGGCTATCCGGACGGCACCTTCCGCCCTACCGAACCCATCACACGGTCTGAGTTTACCAAAATTGCAGTGAGCTTTTTCGAGTTTACCGAAGGGGACTTGACATACGACGGCCGATTCTCCGATGTGGAGGGAACCGAGTGGTATGTGACCTTCCTGGCCGCAGCGGTGGAGTACGGACTAATTGAGGGCATGCCCGACGGCACCTTCCACCCGCTGGACAATATCACCCGGGCCGAGGCGTGCACCATCGTCAACCGCACCCTGGGCCGGGCCCCTCATGAAGCACACCTGCTGCCCCGCGGAGAGATGCTCACCTGGCCGGACAACAATACCTCCGCCTGGTACTACGCAGCCATGCAGGAGGCCACCAACTCCCATGACTATATCTGGACAGAAGGGGAAGACACGGAGGAGTGGACCGGCAGGCTGACGGAGCGCGATTGGGCCGCTCTTGAGCGAGTCTGGTCCGACGCCCATGATGCGCCCGGCGGCGAGGTGATGGACTGAGGCCGCCGGAAAAACGGCGGCAATCCGGAACATCTGCTTCCTAGTGAAACCAAAATGGGCCGGAGAGGACATTCGTCCTCTCCGGCCCATTCCGGTCTTTGGCGGCACGGGTTCGGCACACCCTCTCTGTCACCGCTCCATATTCATTTTTCCCACTGATCCCGCTCCCGCTTCTCTTTCCTGTGGAATTTCGGCAGGGAGGGCGTCTGAATCGGACCTCGCCCGGAGGGAAGCGGCGCATTGCCGCGGCGGCTGACATGGTAGACCGCCGTGGCCCCCACAGACAGGCCCGCAACCGACAGGCCGCCGATGATTCCCAGAAGTGGATTGGCGGCCAGCAGACTTCCGAACATGAAGTTGAGAACCACCCCCACCAGCGAGATGATGCTCAGCAGCCGGGCATTCCGGTTGATATTGTTATTGATGATGGAGGTATAGGTATCAAAGTCCTTGAGAACCGTGCTCTTGATGAGCTCATACCGCTCCTCCAGGAAGCGGAACTCCAGCAGCACCTCGCCCTGAAGCACATAGCTGTTCTGCATCTGCATCGGATAGTAGCCCTTGTCGATCCGCGACAGGATCTCCTTTACCGCCAGCACCATATTCCCACACTCGGTGTAGCGCCTGCGGAAATCCAGCAGACGATAGGTGCCGCTGTTGTCGATGCAGTTATCCAGGGCGTCCTCCAACTGCTTCATCTCGCCTGTGCAGCCCTCAATGCGCAGGGAGAGATCCTGTATTTTGAACTGAAGCGCGTACATCAGCAGTTGTCCGATGTACTTGACCGGCTTCTCCTCCAGGAAGGCGCGAAACGCCCCCTGTGTGGACTCCTCAACGACCGCATTGCTCCCCACCTGCCTCACCCGCAGGGCCCCGGGCAGCATTTCATCGCCGTAGAGCAGCTCCAGCACGACCCGGTCCTCTCTTCCGGTCATACGGTCCTGGGTGACCAGCTCCTCCATCGGGGCAAAAAAGATACAGTAAGAGCTGCCCTCAATCCCCTGTTCCTCCCGGAACTGTCCCCGGTTCATCGCGGAAAAAAAGGTCAGCGCTTCCATGGACAGCCCTCCTTCTGCAAATTGTATCGCCTAACGTATCATAACAGCAAAGCTCCCACCGCAGTCTCTCCCGCGGCAGGAGCACTCCTGTTTTTTCCTAAATTGTTTGCGGGTGTCCGCCGCCCTCTTCGGGCAGCCTCCCATATTTGTTCGAGAGAACCACCCGGGGACGCTCCGCCGCCTGTTCCGAATCCCAGGGCAGGATGTCTCCCGGCTCCCGGAGATAGTTGAGGATCTGCCAGATCCCCTCCCCGGTATAGGAGCTGACCCGAAAAATCGGGTGGCATCCCGCCAGCTCCAGCCAGCCCTGCGCCCGGTCCGGATCACCGTCCGGATGGTCAATCTGGGTCACAATGCCGATCACCGGGCGGTTGCAGCAGGCCGTCACACAGGGTGGGTAGAGCGAGTACGGCTCGGTGGAGCTCAGCAGCAGCCCCACCACGTCGGCCTCATAGGTATAGAGCGCCAGCGCCTTCGCCAGGCTGGCGTTTTCTGCATACTCCCCCGGCGTGTCAATCACCACATCATAATGGTTTATGTACTGTGTCTTGTGATAGTGGATCACATCGCCCTTCAGCGCCTGCGTGAGGGTGGTCTTTCCGCATTCGCTCCGGCCCATTAAAATAATTTTCTTCATGTCCTCGTAATTTCACAGATGGTAAACCCCAGGTGATCCTTCAGATAGGTCAGGATACTGGACACCGCGGCCTGTACGTTTGAAATGCGTCCGGTAAAAATGAGGGTTCCGCTGAAGCGGTCAATAAACCCCATCTCCACCTTGGAGGTCTTGGTCGCAATATCGCCCGCGATTACGGAAATTTCAGAGGGCGTCATGCTCAAAATTCCGATGGCGGCCTGCTGGTAGTCCACATTGGGATTGAGGCCCAGCTTCTGATAGATAATCTCATCCGGGCTTGCAATAATATGGGCCAGAGTGACCTGCTTGCCGGGCACCATCTCCTGAACAAGCCGCATCTTCCCCTCCTGCACGGTTCCAAAGTCCATTAAGTCCATCCTATTTCACCTCGTTTGCTCCGCTCAGGCCCAGCGCCGCCTTGATTCTGGGCATATTATAGCCTACAATCTCCTCCGCGCCGATCACCGTGACCGGCAGGCCCGTATAGCCGCGGCTCTCCATAAAGGCCTGCCCGGCCTTATCCTCCGCGAGGTTGATCTCCTCATAGGAGATCCCGCCCTGTCTCAAAAACTCCTTTACGCTGCGGCAGTAGCTGCAACCGGGCATCGTATAGATGCGCACGGGTGCCGTACCCGCCAGCACCGGAGCCTCGCGTTCCGATATGTCCGGGCGGAGGTTTTCCTCCCCGGCCTTCCAGCCGGCTGCGCACAGGCCGCCGGTTTTCAGCGCGGCCAATACCCGGAGCACCTCCTCCGGATTGCGGCCGATGTTGTTGTCGTGGATTACGCTGTAGCGCACTTTTTGCTCCGGGTCAATCAGGAACAGCCCACGCAGGGCCACCCCCTCCTCCTCCAGCAGCACCCCGTAATCGGCGCAGACCCGCAGAGTTTGATCCGCCGCCATGGGGTAACCCAGCCCGCCCAGGCCGTTGCGCTGCCAGGCCTGATGGGTGTAGACGCTGTCCGTGCTCACGCTGAGCAGCTCCGCTCCGGCCACACGGAAGGCCTCCCGGTGCTCTGAGAAGGCTGTGAGCTCTGTGGGACAGACAAAGGTGAAGTCCATGGGGTAGAAGAACAGCACCAGCCATTTCCCGGCATAGTCCGGCAGCGCAACGCGCACAAAATGTTCTCCGTCCGCCGACAGCGCCTCCATGGAAAAATAGGGCGCCTGCTTTCCAATGAGTCGTTCCACAGAGCTCACAATCCTTTCTTACCAATTCTTATTTATCCGGCTTATAGAAGCACTGAGAGCAGTCGTCCTCCTTGGCCTCCTCCCGCTTCTGCCCGTCCTCGGGCTGGTAGAAGCACTGGGGACACTCCTCCTCCGGCCTTTCCTCCACTGCCTCCGGCTGGTAAAAGCACTGGGGGCACTCTTCCGGCTCACCGCTCCTGTCGGGGGCGTGGTACATACCCTGGGGCACGCGCTCCCCCTCCCCAGGCTTTTTGCGGTTGGGTGCTGGATAGTGGCAGTTGGGACAATCCTGTGAAGCCATACTGATGGCCCTCCTTTCCGCGTCTGTTCCTGTTTCCCTTAGTTCGTCAGCTTGTCAATCAATCCCGGATGGGGCGATGCGATCACGCTGCTGCTTGTAATATCCCCGGTCTCCTCCAGTTGATTCATCGCGGCCTTAACCGCAGAGCGAACCGCGGAAACCTCGCCGGTGAGAATAACAAAGCCCTTGCCGCCCAGGCCGCGGGCAATGCGGATCTCCATCAGGCGGACGTTCGCCGCCTTGGCGGCATAGTCCCCCGCCTCAACGGCAGTCAAAGCCGTCATGGTCTCGATCACGCCGATGGAGGCGATGTGTCCTACCTCCGACGTGCCCACGATCGCCTCCGGGACGGAAGCGTGCACGTTGTTGATGGTGTGGTGCCCGACCAGATAGATGCCCGCTGTCTGGCGGCCGCTCTCCATGGCGCTCTTCACAGCGCCTACCGCGCCGCAGATGATAATGACATATTTACCCGGACAGGTGGGGGTCGCGGTCAGCAACTCCACATTGGCGGCCTTCAGCACCGCATCGGCGGTTTCAATGCCGACGGGGATGCTTTTCAATTCCAGTAATCCGATGGACTTTCCCATAACTGGCCTCTTTTCCTATGGATTCCTCTGTTGGCTCAGGCATTGATCACGCTGCTGACAGCGTTGATCACAATCGTCAGGATAAAGATCGTGGTAGCAGGGGGGTCGATGTGGGTGTCGCAGTGGCTGTTCAAGCTCTTGCCCACCAAGTCGCCCAGCAGGGAGCCCAGGATGCCGAAGAGCACGCCCAGCAGAGCGCCCGCAGGGCCCCAGGCGGTGATGCCGGCCACGGCAGCCAGCCCGGAGGGCAGGAAAATGTGGTGAGTCGCGGGCGTGGCGAAGCCGGTCTGGGTGAAGATCAGCGTGATCGCCGCAAAGCCGAAGCACACGATCGGGAAGATGCTGAACGCGGCGGTAAACTCATTCTCGTACAGGAACGCGGCGATGAAGCTCACCACAATGCCGATGCCGCCGCCCAGTACCACGTTATAGACGAAGCCCTTCCCGGTGGCAAACCACTCGCGCTTTCCGGAGCCGGTGTACTTGCCGGTCAGGCCGGTCTTGCCGAAGGCCAGACGGGTGACAACCGCCAGAATGAAGACGGTGATGCCGGGCAGGTCGGTGGTGGCAGGGCCGGCGCTGCCGATGACGGGCAGCAGTCCGATGCAGTAGTGGATCAGGAAGCCCAGCACGCCGAAGATGCCGCCCACCAGGAGCACGTCGGGCTCACCCAGGCCGTTGAGGGAGGACAGGATGTCGGTGCCGGAGGCCAGCTTGCCCTTGCGGCCCGCATAGCCGGCGGCGGCCACGCCGCCGGCAAAGGCGATGTGGGGGCCGACAAAGGAACCAAAGGCGAGGTAGTTGACTGCAACATCGCCGCCCACGCCGGCAGCCGTCAGGACTCCGCCCACCAGGGCGTAGATACCAGTCATAATAAAGGCGGGAAGGGCGCCCATGTAAGCGCCGATAATGCCGCCGCCAAATGCGGCGATCAGAGCCAAGATATCCATAAATCAGTTCCTCTCCAATCTTTATTGTTGGATGGTAATCTCTCTCTCGGTCACTGCGGTCACCGTGCCCGCGATGCTCGCGTGAAGGTTTGCCCCCAGCTTTCCCTCTGGGGCCGCCGCAATCAGGGCTCCCTTCTCCACTCTGTCCCCTGCGCGCACCACAGGCTGGGCGGGTGCGCCCACCCCCTGGCTCAGCGGCAGGGTCACCATTTGATAGTCGCAGGAGCTGTCCTCCATCGGGGCGGGGACATCATAGCCGTCCAGCCCCAACTGGTGAATCAGCTTGTGAACCGGGTATCGCTTGTACTGCCGGAACGGCGCGGCCGCCTCCGGCTGGTTGTGCAGCGCATTGCGGACACCCTTCTTTCCCATCTCGCCCTTGAGCATCCCGTTCAGTTTCCAGGGCTGAAGCCCCATCACGCAGGCGTACTCGCACAGGCGGCAGCCGCAGCACAGGAAGGCGTTCATGGGGGTATACTCCGGGTCGCAGAGGGCGCCATAGGCGGCCAGGCGCATCATCTTGTGCGGCTGGATGCGGTGCCCCAGCAGGCCCCGCGGGCAGACCTCGGAGCACAGGGAGCACTGCATACAGGCCACCCGGGCATCCTGGAGCATCCGCGGCACGGGCCGGTTCAGGCTCTGGAGGAGGGAATGGCCCTCCGGGACTACGATGAGTCCCTTTGTGGTCTTGGTAATAGCGCTTCCGGTGCTCACCACACGCCCCATCATGGGCCCGCCGTTGATGACCTCATAGTGCTCCACGGTGGGGCCGCCCGCCAGGGCCAGCGCCTCCGCCACTGTGATGCCCAGGGGCACCTTCACGGTCTTGGGGGTGCGCACCGCACCGGTCAGCGTGACATACTTCTCAATCACCGGGGCCTGATGGCGGACGGCCGCCAGCACATTGAGGGCCGTCTCCACATTGCTGACCACCACGCCCACATTCAGGGGGATGCCCCCCTCCGGGACCACGCGTCCGGTCACCTCGTAGACGATCACCTGTTCGTCACCGGCGGGATAAAATGCGCCCATCCGGTGAATCCTCAGCTTGGGATGCCTGGATAGCTCCCGCTCCAGCGCCTCCACCGCCGCGTGGTAGTGCTCCTTGAGCGCCACCACGCCCTGGGACGCCCCGACCTGCTCCACGAGCAGATCGAGGGCGTCCAGCAGGTCGCCGGCCTGGAGGGCCATCAACTGCTGATCCACCCGGAGCAGCGGTTCACACTCCGCTCCGTTGATGATGACGGTGTCCGCCTGGGCCTTGAGCTTCACATGGGTGGGAAATCCGGCGCCGCCGGCACCCACCACACCGGCCTGTTCCACCAGGCCGAGCAGATTCTCTTGCATAATGGCCCAAACCTCCGTTTATCTGACGTCCATCCCTCCGACGAGCACGCATCTGCGGCGCCGGGCAAAGGATTTGGCCGAAGTCAGGCCCTCTCCGGTGGGACCGGCGATGGTAAACGTGGTATAGCCCTCGCCGCCTACGCCGATGCCGGCGTAAGAGGGGCCGTTTTTCACAAAAATCGTGGTCTGGATGAGCTTGGCCATCTTGGTCAGCTTCTCCACATTGCGGGAGTGCATCATGGCGGTGTGGCGGTTGCCGTGCTCCACCCGGACGGCCATCTCAATGGCCTGGTCCACGTCGGGAACCCGCACCAGAGGCAGGATGGGCATCATGAGCTCCACCTGCACGAAGGGGTGGTCCTCCTTGGCCTCCATGAGGATCACTTTCACGTCATCGCCCACGGAAATGCCGATCTTGTCCAGGATGTACTTGGCGCTCTTGCCCACAAACTCGGTCTTGGGGCTCTTGCCCTCCTTGGTCACCAGCTCCACCAGCTGGCTGATCACGGCGGGGTCCTTGACCTCGTAAGCACCGTTCTTCTTCATGTTGAAGATCAGGTAGTCGGCCACGGAGTCCACGGCGATGACTTCCTTCTCGGCGATGCAGGGCAGGTTGTTGTCAAAGGAGCAGCCGTCCACGATATCCTTGGCGGCCTTCTCGATGTCGGCGGTCTCGTCCACCACGACGGGGGGATTGCCGGCGCCGGCGCCGATGGCCTTCTTGCCGCTGGAGAGCACCGTTTTGACGATGGCGGGGCCGCCGGTGGCCACCAGCATGCGGATCTTGGGGTGGCTCATCATGGCGTTGGTGTTCTCAATCGAGGGGGCGGACACGGTGACCACCAGGTTGGCGGGCGCGCCTGCCTTGCAGAGGGCCTTGTTGATGAGCTGAATCAGGTGCAGGGACACCTTCTTGGCCCGGGGGTGGGGGCTGAACACCACCGCGTTCCCCGCCGCCAGCATGCCGATGGAGTTGCAGATGATGGTCTCCGTGGGGTTGGTGGTAGGGGTGATGGAGCCGATCACCCCGAAGGGCGAGTACTCCACCAGGGTCAGGCCGTCGTCGCCGCTCATGGCGTCGGTGGTCAGATCCTCGATGCCGGGCGTCTTGACCGCGGCCAGACGGTTCTTGATGAGCTTGTACTCATAGCCGCCCATGCCGGTCTCCTCCACGGCCAGGCGGGAGATGTACTCCAGGTTCTCCTGGTCCAGCACCACGTCGCGGATGGCCTGGACATAGCAGGCCCGGTCGTGCATGGAGCGGTTCAGATACTCCCGCTGGGCCTCCACGGCCGCGTCCACCGCGTCGTTCATGCTCTCAAATACACCCCAGTCCCCGCCGGACGGGCAGGTCTGGGCGGAAGCGGTCTCCGTGCTCAGCTGGGATACAACCCGCTTCACAATGGATTCGACCACATTCTCATCAATGTTCATTTGCTGTTCCTCCTTAGAGAGACATCGCGTACCATGCGATGTCCATATCCTGTTCCACCGTACCGCCGGATACGCCGATGCCGCCCACGACTTCCCCGTTTACCACATAGGGGAAGCCGCCGCCGAACAGCACGATTTTTCCGGGAGCGGAAGCGTCAATGCCGTAGAGCGGGCCGTCCGGCCGGGCCGCCTGGCCCAGCTCATGGGTCGGCATCTGGAAGGCGTTGGCGGTATAGGCCTTTCCGGCCGAGACGTCCACGCTGCCCAGCAGCGCGCCCTCCATTCTCTGGAGCAGGACCAGATTGCCGCCGCTGTCCACCGCGGAGAACACCACCGGAACCCCGAGCTGTCCGGCCCGCTCCACGGCCCGCTGGGCCATCCTCTGGAGCGATGCCAGGCTAAAGGGGGGCAGGCCGCCCTCCGGGGCGGACAGCTGTTTCCGGACCAGCGCAGTCACCTGCGCCCTCAGGCGCTCCTCCTGCGTCAGATCCTCTTGAAGCCTGGCCAGCGCGTATACCGCGTCGGACAGGCGGTTGATGTAGCGGGCCAGCACCTCGCGTACCGGCTCGTTCTCCGCCAGGGCCACCACATGGCGCTCCGCCCGGCGGACAATGGTACGGGCCACATGGAGCGCCGCCGAGGCGGGGTCCACGCCCGGAATGACGAAGTGAGTCTGTTTCCCGGTGGTCTCGGTGCACTTGTCCACCACGCCCTCCAGAAAGGCCACGTCCTCCTCCGAGATCTTTCCCGTCAGCCCGGCCGCACCCTGCTCGTCGCTGGCCAGTTCCGCCCCCAGGGCGAACAGCCGGCCCTGGATGCGGTGAACCGTGGTGCGGATATATTCCCGGTCGGTCTGGGCATACGCCAGCCCCAGCATGGAGTTGGCCTCGTCAATGGTGCCGTAGCACTCCACCCGCAGGCTGGACTTGCTCACCCGGGAGCCGCCTACCAGGCTAGTCTGGCCCTTGTCTCCGGTTTTGGTGTAAAGATTCGCCATCAGCCCACCTCTACCGTATCCACAATGCCCACGATGGAGGTATCCACCGGGGCGTCACCCTTGCCGAACACATAGCGCGCGGAGCTGCCCTTGCAGACAATGACAATCTCGCCGGTGCCCGCTCCCACGGAGTCCACGGCCACCTCGCTGGTGCCTTCCCGCTCCAGGCGCTCCGTCAGCTTTTCCACAACCAGGAGCTTCATCCCCACCAGATGCTCGTTCTTGCTGGTGGAAACCACCGTCCCGATCACTCTTCCCAAATACATTTTGCCACCTGCTTTACGTCTCTTTTCGGATGCAGATGTCCCGGCGGCGCGCCTCATCGGCGGCCAGTTGGGTAATCAGGGTCTCCCGCGGCACCCACAGGGTGCTGTGAGGCGGGCAGCCCTGGACGTGGCGTCCGCTCAAAACCCGGCCCTCCAGCCGGATGCGGGCAGCCCCCTCCTGCTTCCGGGGCGCGGCCTCCGGCCTCGAAGCCGGTGCCGCCGTCCGGGCCTGTGCCCCGCCAACCGCCCGCAGCGCCTTGTCATAGAGGCCGCCGGAGGTGGTCAGGCGCGCGCCGAAGGAGCGCAAGGTCTCCAGATTGTTCCGAAGCGCCTGCTTCAGCGGCTCCGCCATATGGAAGCCGCGCTTCAGGCGCTCGGCGTGATCCGGGCAGCAGCCGTCGATGTTCACCACCACGTTCTTTCCCCGCATCAGGCCGTCCAGAATAACGGCGGACGCCGGTGTGTCCGCCATGCAGGCGGCCACGTGGGCGGCGGTATGTACCGTCATGGCCGGAACCAAAATGGTGTCGTACCGGGCGGTCAGCGCCTCCGGAGTCTCCTCCGGAGTCTCCACCCACAGCTTCTCCGGCTCCAGAACGGAGCGGAGCCGTTCCACGTCCAGCAGGCCGGACGCCCCCCGGGAGAGGAGCACCCGGAACGTGAAGCCCTCTCCGCGCAGGCGGCCCATGGCCTCCAGCGCGGCGGCCTCACCAATGTTGGAACCGGTGTAGACTACCAGCGCCTGCTTCTGCCGCGCCAGGAGCTTCTCCACAACGCGCTGGGCCAGAATCTCGACAAACGCCTCGTCCGCCATTCCGCGCAGTTGCTCCGTCGTCAACGGTCCTCACCTACTTTACAGCTTGCAGTTTACGGCAATCCCCAGGGGCGTCACCAGCAGCGGAGCCGCCGGCTTGACCACGGGGACACCCAAAAATTTCTCAAATACCGATTCAAATTGGGTGAAACAGCACGCGCCGCCCACCACATAGACCGCCTCCACCGGGTACTCCCGTAGGTAGTTCCGGACAATGGACGCCATTTTCTCCACAACCGGCTTGATCACAGGAAACACATTGGCCTCCTGCGCCGGATCCCGCTTGGCCAATTCGGCCTCCTGGGTATTCCAGCCGTGGAAGCCAGCCAGCACCAGTGTCATGTGGGTGCCTCCTGTGGGCTCGTCGCCCGTGAAGATCACCTTTCCGTCCTTCAGGACGCTGATGCCTGTGGTGCCGCCGCCCACGTCCACCACCGCGCCGTCGGAAATACCCAGTACGGAGGAGGCCGCCGTGGGTTCATCCACGATGTTGGTCAGGCGGAAGCCCGCCGCCTCCACGACGTTTCCGATGGCCTTCACATTGCCCTCAAGGATGCCGGGCGGGATGGCACAGGCTCCGGCGTCCAGCATGACGCCCAGGCGCTCCTCCAACTGTCCTTTCAGATGTGTGACCGCCCGAACCGCCCCCATGTAGTCCACCACGATACCGTCCCGGACCACTGTGGAGGGATAAGAGGCCCCGGCCACCGGCCGGTTCTGCTCATCCACCACCGCCAGCACGATGTTGGCGGTGCCCAGATCCACTCCGGTACGCAGCGTACCCTCCCAGGCATTGCAGCCTCCGGTTTGAATCAGCCGCTCAAATTCCAGAAGGGTCTCATTGGCCTGCGTCAGCTCCTGGCCCACCTCTGCCCTGCCTCCTTCCCGGCTCAATCGTCAAGGAAAAAGGCCCGGTCGCCGTTTTTGACGCCCAGAGCATTGGCCTCTTCCACATCAATGTGCATTTCCAGCGCGTACTTGTCAGAGACGCGCACCAGCACATTGCAGAGGATCGCGCCCCGCAGGCCGTCGATCTCCGTTTGGATATACTGGCCGTCCTCCACGCCGAAGCGCGCCGCGTCCTTCGGAGTCATGTGCACATGCCGCAGCGCCGCGATCACGCCGCTGTCCTTCTTTACACTCCCACAGGGCCCGATGATCTCAATGCCCGGGGTATCCTTCAACTGACCGGACTCGCGCACCGGGGGCTTGACCCCCAGCGTGAAGCCGTCGGCGATGGAGATCTCTACCTGCGTCTGAGCGCGCAGGGGCCCCAGCACGCGCACGCGGCTGAGCTCCCCTTTGGGCCCGCGGATGGTGACGGTCTCCTCCGCAGCATACTGCCCCGGCTGGCCGAGCATTTTTTTGACCGTCAGCTCGCTGCCCGGACCAAACAGGGCGTCCATGTCCGCCCGGTCCAGATGGACATGGCGGTTGGAGACCCCAATGGGGGTGGAACGCTCCAGCCGCTGCTGCTTCTGGAGCTCCTCCACCACCATGCGGGTGATCTGGCGGACAATCTCTGCTGAAACCACGTTGTTCTTGTCCATGCCTCAAGCCTCTTTTTACAGGCCCTTCGGCAGAATCTTCTCCACGTCGGTGTGGGGACGGGGGATGACGTGCTGCGCCACGATCTCGCCCACCTTCTCGGCGGCGCAGGCGCCGGCGTCCACCGCGGCCTTGACCGCGCCCACATCGCCGCGCACCATGACGGTGACCAGGCCGGAGCCGATCTTCTCATAGCCCATCAGCGTAACGTTGGCGGACTTGGTCATGGCATCGGCCGCCTCGATCGCGCCGACCAGACCCTTTGTCTCGATCATACCCAGAGCTTCACCCATTGTGATAACCTCCTAGAAAATATCAGAAAAATCAGTGCTGCCGTCCCGCTTTTCTGCGCGGTTCAGCGTTTTGCGGACTTCTTCCCCCGCCGTTTGGAGGGCGTCTCCTTCGCCTTTTCAGAGGGGGCTTCCTTCGGAGACTCCATCGCCTCCGAAGCGCCCTCCTCTGCGGGCTGCGCCTCCTCCGGAGACTCCGTCGTCCCCGAAGCACCCTCCTCTGCGGGCTGCACGTCTGCCGGAGACTTCGGCGGCTCCGGCGGATCCGTTGGAGCGGGCGGCGCAGGCGGCTCCGGCGGCTGATCTCCCACCGTGTCGGTGTTGTGGATCAGGCCGGTCAGCCCCATGGACGGCCGCGCGATTACCCGGGTGCTTACCACCCGGCTCACCTTGCCGGCGGCAATCCGCGCGGCGTCTACCGCCGCCTTCACCGCGCCCACATCGCCCAGGATCTTGATGGTAGTCCAGCCTCCGCCTTTGGTCAGCTCATAGCCCACCAGCTCCACATTGGCCGACTTCACCGCCGCATCGGCGGCCTCGATGCCGGCCGCCAGGCCTTGGGTCTCTATGAGTCCCAGGCTTTTTTGCTGCATGCTCTCACCTCCTGTCCAGGGCCTTCAGCGGCAGCTTTTTCACAAGCCGCGCCGCATTGGCCCCCAGCGCCCGCACCGTCTCCATACCGGAATTGGCGGGAATACGGAACAGGGGCTGCTCGCGCTCCAGCTTGGAGTAGTGGAGAACCAGCGCCTGTCGGTCCAGGCCGATTCCCACCTCCAGCCGGGAGCTCCGGGCGGCCTCCCAGGCCAGGGACAGGGCGTCACCCGTCCCGGCTGCGGCCTCCCAGGGAATGCCCTCCTCCTCCATGCCGTACTGGAGCTGCCGCAGTACCTCCTGCGGGGTGTCCTCTGCACAGCGGACATGGACGGTGGGCTTGATCCTTTCTTGGATTACGGGCATATCAGCCCCTCCCTTCCGTCAGGGAGAGCACCAGCCCGGTGGCCACCGCGTTGCAGGGGCCTTCGGTGCCGCGGATATTTCCGCGGCCCGCGACAACCTTGTACTGGGAAAGTGCATCGGTCACCATCTGCGGAACCTCGAAGTCCAGCGCGGAGCCGCCCACCAGCACCACGAACTGAATATCCCGGACATTGCCGGTGGGGCTGACCCGGGTCAGGGCCCGGATCGCGTTGGTGACGAACACCTTCTGCTTGGCCTGCTGCCGGATGAGCCGGATCTTCTCCATGCTCCAGTCACCCTCCAGGGGGAGCAGCTTGCCCTCCTTGAGAATGACCACCTTGGCAAACAGGTTGGGATCCAGCGGCCGCTGGAAGAACTCCACGGTGCCGTTTTCATGGCGGATGTGGAACAAGCTCTCCACCTTGGCCAAGGGGTACTTTTTCACATCCTCCGCCGTGTCAAAGTCGGGCAATCCCATCTCCGACTGGATCAGGAGTGTGACCATGTTGCCCGCTCCGGCCAGGTGGATGGAGTGGATCTGTCCCTCGGCGTTGATGATGGAGGCGTCCGTCGAACCGGCGCCCATGTCCAGAATGGCCAGGGGCTTGTTGGTGCCCGGGGTGGTGAGGGCGCCGCGGATGGCCATGTCGGCCTCCACGCCGCCCACCTCGACCGGGACACCGATCTGTTGGGCAAATTCCCGGGCGATGGCCTCCATCTGGAGGCGGTCCGCCTTGACCATGGCGGCGATGCCCACGGCGTTCTCCTGGGAAAACTCGTTGGCCAGGCCGCCCTGAACCTTTTGGGGCGTAAATGTGTCAACCGCCAGCAGATCCTGAATCTTGATGTCCCTGGGGTGCTGGCTGGTCAGATTCGCCATGACCTGGCGCACCTTCTCCAGCATGCCGCCGGCGTTGGTTCCCGGCTCTCCCCGCACATCCTCCAGGCTGGGAATGGACTCCACGGCCTTCATGATCTTGTCGGCCCCGTCGTCCACATCCACTTTGACGCTGCGGTTTTCCCCCAGCAGCTCAATCGTGCCGGCCGGAATTTTCCGCTCCTTCACGTCTCCGGCCGGGGTCTTGATCACCACCGCCGAGCGGTTTCCAATCAGGGCCCGGGCGATGGGCACCACCTGCCGGGTCTCGTCGGAGGACAGTCCGAACAGAGTGGCGATGCCGTAGGGATTGGAGAGCACCTCCACCACGCCGCCCACGGCGGCCACCTCCACGGGGGAGCGCATGCCGATGGGCACCTTGTCAATCAGCGCCACCTCGTCCACGATCGGGATCTTGCAGGTCAGGCGGTTGTGAATCAGCACGCCGTCATCCCGCTGGACAATGGCTGCGGTGACCTTGCGATCCCCGGCGGTGGCCCGGTTGATCAGCCGGGCCGCCACCTCAAAGTCCACCGTCCCGGGCACCACTGCAATATAGTCCCGCCCGACCGGAGCCTGTTCCAGCTCCGTGATGAGAACCGTCTCTCCCACGCCCACGCCCATTCCGCCGGGTGTGGCGGGGTTGTGGCCGATCATGGTGGACTCGGTGATGATGGTCTCGGTAATGGTCTCCATGGCCACATCGCCGATGACGGGGGCGGCTTCGTTCAGGCGCACCTCCGACAGCTCCTTGAGCTCCAGCCCGGCCTTCTCCAAGGCGTTGGTCAGGGAGTGAAAGATGCCGTTGATGTTCTGGCGGGTCCCCTTGATGCCCGTGGTGGGGACGGTTCCGCTGGCCAGAAAGACCGCGTGACCGTCCTCGATGCGGGCCAATGCTGTCTCTGTTGTCGCGTTTCCGATGTCAATGCCTGCGACCAGTTTCATTCTGGGGCCTCCTGACTCTGGAGTATGATTAGAACTTCTTCAGGCGGCCGCGCTTCTCATAAACCTCGGCAGCCTCCCGCACCAGGGAAGCGGCGGTCTTGGCGCCGTACTTGCCGTCCAGCTCGCCGGCGATGTCCAGCAGCTCCTGCTTGGTGGAGCGGTAGGGACGCAGGGCATTGTAGATCTCCAGCAGGCGGTCGTCGGGCACGGCGATGAGCTCGGCTGCGCGGCGCAGGTTGCCGGCAAAGGCCTCGCGGTGGACGGACTCGGCCACCTGGGCCTGCATCTCCAGGGTTTCGGGCGCGATGCGCATGTCGTCGGCGGAGAGCTCGCCGTTGATGACCTTCTCATAGCTCAGAGAGGTGAAGTCCTTGCCGGTGGGGGTCTTGATCTGGTCGGCCATGCTCTCGGCCAGAGGATAGTTGGCCGCGGTGACCTTGGAGCCGCAGCTGGAAGCGGCGGCGGGCGCGGAAGCGGGCGTGCCGTTCTTCATGGCGGCCATAACCTGCTCCACGATCTGCTTCATCAAAAGTTCCTGATCCATAAAACGTGCTGCCTCCTTTACTGGAACGAGACCGTAACGGCCTGCGGCTTCTTGTTGTTGTCCACCAGCTCAGTCTCCTTGATGTGGAGCAGGGCGGACAGCGCCTGATAGGTGGGGCGGGCCATCTGGTCGTTCCTGGTGGGAACCGGCGTGGGGGACTCGCCCTTGGCGTACTTGGCGGCGTTCTTGCCGATCTTGCGGTAGGTGTCCAGGTCGATCAGAGGCGCCTGGGAGAACAGCTCCAGATTGGACAGGTTGGGCAGGTCCTTCTGGTGGATAACTGTGGTGCCCTTGGACTGGATGCCGATACCGATGCCGGAGCCGGAGTACTCGGCGGCCACATGGGCGATGAAGGAAACATCGGAGGTGTGGTACACCTTGATGATGCGCCACTTCAGGCCCTCCTCCTCGATGCCGGCGATGATCTCGCGGAGCACCTTGTCATGGGGCAGGTCGATAATGGTCTTAACCTGCTTGGTGCCGAAGGCGGGCGCCAGGCCGATGACCACCTCGTCGGCGGCGGTGCCCTTCCGGGCCTCGCCATTCTCGGTGATGGTCAGCTTGCCCGCGGCCGCGGCGACAGGCGCCGCAGCGGGGGCGGCGGCGGTGCCGCTCACCTCGCCCATCTCCTTCAGGACCTCTTCAATTACACTGCGCAGCGTGTTTTCATCAAACGTCATGACTGCTTCACCCCTCTTAGATATCTTCCGGATGGATGGCGTTGGGAATGTTCTTCAGCTGGTTCCAGCGCTCCTCGCTGATCTGGTAGCCGGTCATGGGCCCGTGATACTCGTTGGGCACATTGACGGCGGAGAGCACGTGGAACTGCTCGTCGAAGATGGAGGCGGTGTGCAGGTAGTCGCCGGCCACCTTCTGGCGAAGCATGTTGTAGATGTTGTGAGCCACATCGGGGAAGCCGGCGCGGTCCAGCGCCTTCACGAAGTCAACGCCGGTCACCTTGCGGGCCATCATGTCCTCGATGGCCTTCAGATCCTCGTTGACGTTGCGCTCGGGCATGTCGTTGGAGCCGTTGGCATAGGTAGCGGCCTCCACCTCGGCGTCGGTGATCTCGGGCAGGCCCAGCTCACGGAACATGCCCTGCAGGGCGCGGGCAGCCTTGTTGCGGGCCTTGAGCACGTCCTCCTCGCGGACGGGCTGCAGGCCGCCGTCGATCTTCATGTCGCGCTGGATGATGGTCCAGTCGTCGTAGTCCTCGGCGTCCCAGTTGGAGCCGGCGAACATGTTGTCGTAGTTCGGGGTGGCGGAGTAGCCGGAGCAGATGTAATCGGTGCCGGAGAAGAGCTGAGGCACGGTACGGGCCACGCGGCGCAGGTCGGAGTGGGTGAAGGTCTGGTCGTTGGAGGTGGTGGACTCCAGATCCAGCAGCATGGCGATCAGGTTCTCAGCGGCCACGGCGCGGATGCCGCCGGGTACGCCGGCGGGCACGCCGATGCAGGACACGGAGCCGTTCTGCGTACCCTGCACGCCGGCGCCCTTGGTGACAGCCAGGCAGCGGGCCTCCAGGTACAGCATGCTCTTGCCCTCGGCATAGCCCATCTGGACCTCGGAGCCGGTGCCGGAGGTAAAGCGCATCTTCAGGCCGCGGCTGGCGTAGCAGCTGGCCAGGAACGCCTTGGAGTAGGGGGTGTCGTCGCCGTCCATGAAGACGGGCTCGGTGCCGTAGACGGAGATGGTCTCCGCGTAGGTGGTGAAGCCGCGCATGCCGAGCTGCAGCTCGGTGGCCTCCTCCAGGGCGCACTGGGTCATGACACCGGGGCGGCCCACCTGGGCGCCCACGAACAGGGCCATGGCGTTGAAGGGGGCGTAACGGGCGACGGCCACGGTGGTCTCCATCTCGGCGAAGCCGCGGACGCCGGCCTCGGCGGCATCCGCCGCGATCTGAACCGGGTTGTCGCGCACGTTGGTGACGTGGCACTGGTTGGCGGGCATCATGCGGGCGCGCATCTTGGTCATGCCCATCATGATCTCCACGATGTTCAGCTTGCCTACGACCTCGGTCAGCTTGGCGGGGGTCAGGGACAGGGTGATGTCCAGGATCTCCTCACGGGAGACGTTGATGTCCACGATCTTGCGGGCGATCTCCAGGGAATCCATGGCCATGGCCTTCTCCGCGTTGCCCGGGCGGATGGCGTGGTCGGCGATGAAGGTGTCGAGCATATCGAAATCGGCGCGGCACTTGCCGTCCATCTCGGTGATGACGCCGTTCTCAATCTTGATGCTGGGCTTGGGGTCGAAGGGGCTGTTCATGGCGATCAGGCCCACCTCAGGCCACTCCTGTACGTAGCCGTCCTGATTGACCGGACGGGCGGCCAGAACTTCAAAACGTTTTGACTTCATAGCTGTCTGACTCCTTCCCGGCAATTACAGAATATAGGGGGTGGTGGTGGACTTGAGCTCCACGCTGGGCTCCAGGGTCTTCAGCACCTGCATGCCCACATCGCGGGCGGCGATGATGGCCTGCTTGACGGCGCCGGAATCGCCGGTGAAGGTCAGGATGACCTCGTTGGAGAAGCTGGTGCCGCCGTTGGCAGGGGAGCTATAGCCCACCACGTCCACGGTGGCAGCCTTCACGGCGGTATCGGCCAGCAGCACGCCGATGGCGGCGGGAGCGCCGACGGTGATGCCGAAGGCCTTGCCGATGGGAGCGCCGAAGGCCTTGTTCAGGGCGTGGCTGGCGCGGGCAGTGTACTGGAACTCCAGGTGGCCGGCGGGGCTGCCGTATACGTCGCCCATGGTGCGCTCCACCTCGCGCAGGCAGACCTCAACGGCGCGGCGGGCATCGGACACGTCCTCGGCGCCGAAGATGATCAGGGAGCCGTGGCCGGCGCCGCCCTCGGTATCACGGGGCAGCTCGATCTTCACGATCTCGCAGTTGGTGGCCTTCACCGCCTCGTCAGCGGCAAAAATCTGGGGACCGGCGCCGGTACGGTCACCGATGATGCCGATGGAGCGGTACTTGGGGTCGATGTCCATCTTCTCGTGGATCTGATGGTCCACGTTGGCGATCACCAGGCCGATGGTGTGGCCGATGGCGGTGCCCACAAACTCCGTCAGGTTGCAGTTCGCGCTGCCATTGTTGCAGCATGCGGCGGCGGGGGCGGAAGTCGCGTCGGACGCGCCCATCTTCTTCATGACCTCGTCCATGACCTTGCTGATCAGTTCGTCTTTCATCTATGTTCCCTCCGAACTCTAATTTAAGTTTCCGTTATGTCGGTTACGCCATATGGGGAAGGATCTTCTCAACGTCGGTGTGGGGTCTGGGGATGACGTGCTGGGCCACGACCTCGCCCACCTTCTCGGCGGAGCAGGCCCCGGCGTCCACGGCCGCCTTGACGGCGCCCACGTCGCCGCGCACCATCACGGTAACCAAGCCGGAACCGATCTTCTCGTAGCCAACCAGACTGACATTGGCGGACTTGACCATGGCATCGGCGGCCTCAATGGCGCCAACCAGGCCCTTCGTCTCTACCATTCCGAGGGCTTCCTGTTGCATATTACTACCTCCTTATTGTGGTCCGCGGCGCGCCTGAAACAGCATTCGCACGCTTTCTGGCGAAATTATACCGGAAACACTCCCCTGTTTTCTTGGCTGCCATATATACTTTTTTGTCGGAAGTCCTCCACCTGTTCAAAGCCTGTTTGTTTGCTTTTCCTATAAACAACGCAAAAAAGCACCCCTTCGGGTGCTTTTTTGTAAATAGAGTGGTGCCGCTTCTCGCTCCGGGATTATCCCCCCATAACCTTATTCAAAAGAGCCTCCACATGCTCCGCCGCAGCCGGTCTGGGATTGGTGGCGGTGGTGGCATCCGCCAGGGCAGCGGAAACAATCTCCCCGCGCAGCTCCTTCACCTTGGAGGGCTCCGCTCCCCACTCCTTCAGGGAGGCCGGGATCTTCAGGGTGCGGTTCAGGCGCTCCACCTCCCGCAGAAGGTTGGTCACGCCCAGCCGCACACTGGGGGCCGGCAGGTCCAAAACCTTTGCCATGCGCTGATACTTTTTTGCTGCGAGGGCGTACTCGCCGTTCCGAATCCGTCCCAAGTCGGCGTTGAACGTAATGATATGCGGCAGCAGCATGGCATTGATACGGCCATGGGCGATGTGGAGCTTGGCGCCGATGGCGTGGGCCATGCCGTGGTTCAGCCCCAGCCCCGCCGAGTTGAACGCCAGGCCCGCCATACAGGAGGCGTTGTGCATCTTTTCCCGGGCCAGCAGGTTTGTGCCGTCCTGAAAGGCCAGCGGCAGGAAGCGAAACACCAGAGAAACCGCTTTCTCACACAGCGCGTCGGAGAAATCGTTGGCTCCCTTGGAGACGTATGCCTCCAGCGCGTGGGTCAACACATCCATACCTGCGTCGGCCGTTACCGAGGCCGGGGCGGAAACTGTAAGCTCCGGGTCCAGAATGGCGACCGGCGGGCGGAGCGCCTGGCTGTCCAGCGGATACTTGATTCCCTTTGCCCGGTCGGTGATCACGGCGTAGTCCGTGACCTCCGAGCCGGTACCGCTGGTGGTGGGCACGGCAAAGCACTCCCACCGGTCTGTGTCGATGTGCAGAGTCTCCTTCGCCACCGCCCGGATGGCCTTGGCCGCGTCAATGGTGGAGCCGCCGCCCACGGCGATCATGACCTCCGCGCCGCAGTCCTGAAGGGCCTGGACGCCGGCCGCCACCACCTCGATGGGGGGGTCCGGCACCACGCCGTCAAATACAGATACCTGGCACCGGGTCAGGTGCCCCGCCACCTTATCCGGCACACCGATGCCCGCCATAAAACGGTCGGTCACAATCATAACTTTTTTGTCCTGCACCCGGCGCAGGCGTTCCAGCGCGCCCTCACCAAAAAAGATTCTGGTGCTGAAGCTGAATTCCTCCATGTTTCTCCACCCTTTCCGGCGCTGCAAGGCGTCTGCGCGGCCGGTATCAGCCCGCCCCCTGCTCCCTGAACAGCTCGGAATGGGCTGTCCGGTATTCGCTGGGTGTCACTCCCACCTTTTTCTTGAACGCCTTGCTGAAATAATTTGTCTCGTTATAGGACAGCTCATAGGCGATATTGATGACCGGCATTTCCGTGTCCACCAGCATGCGCTTCGCCATTTCAATTCGGCTGTCCGTCACATAAGTAATATAGTTTTTCCCGGTCATCCGCTTAAAGAGCTTGCTGAAATAGCACGAGCTCATATTCGCGTACTCCGCCGCCTCATCCAGGCTGACCCCCCGCCGGATATTCCGGTCAATGTAATTCAGAATCTTCTGCTCGCTGTCTACCTCGTACAGCCCGCTCTTCTCTATGGCGTCAAAGATCGTGTCCAGCATCCGGACAATAAACTCATAGGTTGCATATTTCCGCTCCTGCTGGTCAAAGCGGACCCGAAAGTGCTCCAGACTTCCCGACAGCTTCCACTGGGTGGTCCTGCTGAACGGGATTCCGGCTTTCGCCACTCCCTCCGCAAAGCGGACCGCACTCGTGCGGATAACACCCTTATTATCAGTACTTTGATAGAGCAAATCAAGGTATTCTCTTGCGGCATCGGTGCACTTTTTATACTGGAATCTCTGCAGGTGCTCCGTCAGGCGCCTCAGGTAAATCTCCTGCTGGTCGGCGGCGCATCCGCCGCTGCGCTCCTTACGCACCAAGGCGCGCACCGCAGCCAACAACCACGTGGGCCGGTACGGCTTGAGCAGATAATCCCGGACGCCGAGGCGCCAGACATACCCTGCGATTTCCTCCTGCGTCCCCACCGATGTAACCAGGATCGGAGTGTCCGGGGCCGTCTTTCGCGCCGTGGTGACCATATTGCAGTGGGCCACGTCAAACCGTTCAACATCCGCAATGAAGAGATCCACCGCTCCGCTCTGAAGCTGCTGGATGGCCTGCTCCGCCCCGGCTGTGAGGGTGATTTCCGCCTCAGCCCCCAGCCCGGAGCGCAGAATATCCCCTGTAATGCTCTGCTCCAACTCGTTTTCAATCAAAACCAGAATCTGCTTCATGCGGCAGCTCCTTCCCGTTTACAGCACTCTTGAGCCGGCTATCCGTTCCGCTCCAGCGGCAGGTAAAAGCTGACCGCTGCACCGGCCCGCCCGTCTCTCCGCCGGTTGACCATCAGGCGGTATCCCCCTCCCAGCGTCTGCTTCAACAGGCGGTCCACACCGCCTGTATGAAAGTATCCCTCTTCCGCCGCCCCGGATAACTCCTCCGTCAGCTCCTCCACCGAGCGGCTGGTGTCATTGCTGAGAATCTGAAACAGCAGCCTGCCGTTCTCCTCCTCCGCATAGAAATCCAGCTTTCTGGGCTCCGCAGCCTCCGTTTCGGCCCCCTCCAGAGCGCACTCCACAATGGGCTGCAATACCATAAAGGGACAGGATACCTGATGATACTGCTCCGGGACAGAAATAGTATAGGCTAACTTGTCCCGAACCCAAGCCTTCCGTATCCGAAGAAGCGCCCCGATATAGTTCAGTTCTTCCCCCAAGGTGGAAATTTTTTGCTCTGCCCCCGCTGCATAACGCATCATGTCTGCAAAATCGTATGAAACCGCCTCTGTTTTGGCCGCCTTCTCCTCATAGGCTAACTTTGAGATAATGTTCATGACAAAAAAGAAGTAGTGGAGCTCTGTCCTGCGGCGGGCCGTATTGCTCTCCTGCCTCTGTACCTGCTTTTCCAGGTCCAGACGGGCCGCCCGCTCCTCCGAGAGCTGCTTTTCCTTCTCTCTCAGGACTCCATCCGCCCCCTTTCCAGTCCGCCTTTCCACAAATGTCACGATGATGTCGCGCAGCAGCTTTACAGATGCCTCCACTTTTTCATAGGTGACGACCTCCAGCTTCTGGTAAGCCTCCTCCCATTCCTTATCCCGTTTCCAATTGGGACGCTGTGGGAGGATGTGCTCCAGCTCCCGCTCGCTCTCCTCCTGTAGCCGCACCTGCCCGCCCAGCACCGCTCCCATATAGCTTCCATTGACAATGAGAGGAACCGCGAAATCCACCAGATCGGCGTGGCAGCGGTAAATGTACGGCTGTCCGGTGATCGCGGCGTGAAGTCCGCCGTGCGCGTCGCATTGCTCACACATCTCTGCAAATCCCTTTGCCTGTCTCCCCAGCATGCAGTGAGATGTGAAGCCGCTGTATTTGGTAATGGGTATGCCTTTGTAATCCACCGTGATAAATGCAAGGCCCATCGCTTTTGAGCAATTATCCTGGATGTTCTGCAGCAGGTCCAGATCAATAAAATCGGACAATTTTCTTGCGTCCTCCATGCCCCTCTATCCTCCTTCTCAATTTTCCGTTCCGCCCCATCTCCCGGCGCAGACAAAGGGTTTTACTCTACCGGATATCCGGTAGCGCAAGTGGGTACCCACTTGCGCGCCAGCCATGTTTTTTCTCTATTATAACAAAAAAGTCCATTTGAGCAACACCGCTTTATCCAAATAATTACTTTTTTGAGAAAAAAACACATGGCAAGCCCGCCATGTGTTTTAATTTGCTGCGTTTATTCCAGGCAATCCAGGTAAATTTGCGTAACCGCTCCGATGGCCTGAACCGCATCCTCCATCGTATCCCACCGCTCCCGCTCAAGCAGAAGGTACCGGCTGAGCACCAGGCAGAGCTCATGCGCCTGTCCTCTGGCCTTCCCGTCCAACTGAGCGAACTCCGGGGTCAGAGATGTTGTAATCTGGGGGAAACAGGGCACCGCCGCAAACCCAAGCACATCCGGCAGAAACCCACGGGCTAGGTGCTCACAAAACCCGCCCGATCTCTGATAAATCGGCTTTGCATCCTCTCTCCAAAACTCCGTAAAGTGCTCCACAAAGGAGTGGTAGAGCTCCAGCAGGCTGGAGAGGAGATAGGAGAGAAAGGTACGGCGCGCCCCTTCCGATGGGAACGGCCGGAAACACGCTGTGCAGTACTGGGTCAGCAGGCTGGCCGCAAAGTATCCGATATCATAGCAGAGCGGTCCGGCAAAGGTATACTCCATGTCAATAACCTTGAGCCGCTCCTTGTCTGCAAACACGTTGGACGTATGCAGATCCCCATGTATCAGAGCCTCTCCCCGGGTCATAAATTTGTGGCGCAGCTCGTAGCAGCAAACCCTGATGCTCTCATCCCGGTCAATAAGCTGTTTGAGCACCGGGTTTCCATTATGGGTGAGGTAGGGTGCATCCCGCAGAAACACCCAGTCTTCCATGATGGACCGCATATCGCTGTTGCGGAAGCGTGCAGAAAGTCTTCGAAACAGGTCTGCTTCCAGATAAAACTCCGAGCAGTAAAAGGTGCTCGCCGCAACAAATTCCCCCACCTGCTCCGCCAGTCTGGGTAGCATGACTCCCGAGCAGAGCAGCTTCCGAACCTGAGCGAGATCAGACACATCCTCCATCAGAAAAATTGCGTTCTCCCAGTCCACATAATAGGTCTCCGGCGTGTACTGGGGTACAATGGCATGGCGAAGCCGGAGCGTCTCATATTCCTGACGATTCCGCCATATGGGCAGAACTATTTTGTCGTTCTTCCGGCTGGCGGAACGCCCCTGCTTCACGATGACAGACTGCTTCCCGTTGGAAACCCGAAATATATAGTTGATCAGCCCGCCTTCATCCGGTTCCCGAGGCTTCTCCTCTCCTTCCAGTGCGCCTATGCACTGGATATCAACCGGTCCCGATTGGTCAAACACAGGGTAATGGCTGCGCAGATAGGGCAAAATCTGTCCTTCCTCCAAAATCCACATCTGCGTATCACCCCCGTTTTATGTGTGCTGTTATCAAAATAGCACCGAACCGGCGCTGCCACAATGGAATATTTCGTCCTGTCACCCCATTTTTCTGCCATAGTATGCATAATTTTTGTCTTCCCATTCCAGCCATGCATGGCTTCTTACTGCTAACCAGCACTCTCCGGTACAAGCATAATTGCCGAGTCCAGGACTCAACTCCGGTGATCAGGGACATTATGAGTATGCTCTCCAGCAGTTCCCAGAGTGTGGGAACTGCAAAAAATACCCGCCGGAATCTATGGACTCCGGCGGGCTCCAGGAAAAACTCCAATCTAAATATTTTTATTAGCACATACCTTTCCTTTTGATTGACGATACTTTTTTGCTGTACGAACGTTTTGGCGTAGGAGAAACCTTAATGCCAGCAATATAACGGTGTTCAGTTTTTTGATGACCCTTTACATTTGCAATATCTCAGGCTGGCATAGTTGTCCCGTTCCATTTTCCATTGGATACCGACTTTTGCTTCGCAGACAATCAGTTCATCGACTTTGGTTCAACCTTTTTACATTAAATTGTCTAAAAGTCCCTCACACCCCTCCAGCACATCCTGCCAGGTGGAATCAAAGTCTCCCGTATACCAGGGGTCCATCACCTCTTGATCCGGTCGGCCGGCGTACTCCAGCAGGAGATGCATCTTGTTGTTGAAATCGCCGCCGCAGATGCGGAACATATTGTGGAGGTTGGCCTTGTCCATCCCAATGAGCAGGTCGTACTCCTCGTAGTCGCGGTTGCGGAGCTGCCGGGCGGCGTGGCCTTCGCAGGATATGCCGTGCTCCGCCAGCTTCCGCCGGGCCGGCGGGTAGACCGGGTTGCCGATCTCCTCCCGGCTGGTGGCCGCCGAGGCGATTTGAAACTCGGCCTCCAGGCCCGCTTTTTTCACCAGATCTTTCATGACATACTCGGCCATCGGGCTCCGACAAATATTGCCGTGGCAAATGAATAATACTTTAATCATCTTTTTATATCTCCATTTAAGTCTTGTATTTCTTCTCAAACGCTTGATATTTCAGGGTTTTCCGACTTTTGAGTTTTCCTTTCTTTTCAAGGTATCTTCTCAAATCTTCTCGTATTTTCTTGTGTTTTTCCCTGCAATCTTGGTAAATCCATTGGTAAAGCAAGCGTCCTTACCAACGGGCTTTTTTAACTATTCGCTATCCGATATACTTCTTCCTTTGCATCATCAAAATTCACATGGGTGTAAGTGTTCAAGGTTACACTGATGTCTGCGTGACCCATGATATACTGCAAGGTTTTCGGATTCATCCCGGATTTTGCCATATTAGAGCAAAAGGTGTGCCTGCATACATGAGGGGTAACTTTCGGCATCTGGATACGGTAAATTTTATTGTATTTCTGAATAATATGCTCCAGATACTTTTCCCAGTGAAGGGCAACCATCGGCATATCGTTTTTATCCAGAAACAAAAATCCTGCATATCCTTCCACCATCGGTTCAACTTTTGGTGTCTTGCGGTTGGCAATGATTCTGCGAAAACACGCTGCGACAGCTTCCGTCATCGGCACATAGCGAATACCTTTGTCAGTTTTTGGTTCTTCAATTACATACTGCATCTGTGCAGTACGCTGTAACTGATGGTCTACCTTAATACGCATTTCTCCAAACTCAATCTCCGAAATCGTCAGCCCACAGAACTCTGAAATACGAAGCCCTGTGTGAAAAAGAATATAGATTGCATCATAGTATCTGCTGAAATGCTTATCTTCCTGAATAAACTTCAGCAAATCTCTCTGCTGCTTTCGGGTAATCGCTTCTCTGGTAACAGAATCATTAACAATGACGGATGCCAGCTCAAATTCAAATGGATTTTTGCGAAGCAGGTCATCATCTACTGCCATCTGAAATGCTGGTCTGAGAACTCCCCGGATCGAATGAATGGAACTGTATCCTCGTCCATCAATTTGTTGGAGCTTAATCAACCATGCCTTTGCGTCTGACAAACGCACCTTATCAATTCGCAGATTCCCAAAACTCTCTTTTTTCAGCATATTGATGACCGTTTTATATCCGGCAACCGTATTGTGACGAACTCCTGTTTTCAATGAAACATACTTTTCTACCAGTTCCAAAACAGTATAGTTGCCACCGTTGGTTACGATACGGTCAAACAAATCCGCTTCAATCTGTTTTTCTTTCTCACGCAGGGAAGGCTCCCGCTTTTTCCCTTTTGGCATTGGGTCATTCTTGTCCAAACGCCAACTGTATACATTTTTCTCTTTTCCGTCCTCATCAATATAGCGGAACCGATACCTCCCATCTTTACGCTGGTACTCGCCCTCTCGCAAAATCCGATTACGGTTATCTCGTCTTTTCTCACTCATCGTGAACTCTCCTTTCAAAAAAGAGAGCCAGACTTGCGCTCTTATCATAGCACAAATCCAGCTCTCCGCATAGTTATATCATGTGAAATCGGTAAATCTGTCAGCTCTGTTTACACAGCAGTAGCCTGATCCAGATACCTCTCAAATTTCTCACGCTTAATGAGGGCACGATTGCCGTTCATCACATAAAAATCCTCATTGGGATGTGTGTCAATAAGCGTTCTCAATTTTCCTTCGCCGATATGATAATATCTGGCTGCTTCCTCAATGGTAAGCGTATATCTACGCCACACCGGAATATCCGAGTAATTTTTTCCTTCAATATTCATCTTATTATTCGCCATAGGCAGTTATCCTCCATACATGAAAATAGCCAGACAGAGGGTGTCGGCAACGAAGTCCGGCAACGGGCTTCAAAAGACCTTGCAAACAATCTCAATCTGGCGATGGTTACTATTTATACTTTTCTTTTATTTTTCTGTTGTTTTGGTTGTTATAAGGGAGAAAAGCCCGCAGTTATGGGGTTTTCCCCGGCAACCGGCTCGGCAACGGGATAGCAACAGGGGGTGCAACGGGCTGTCATTTTCAGAATGGAAGCTCCATCTGTTCTGTGACCTCCACAAAACCGTCCATCGTTTTTTCAGACGGGTTGCCGGAGTCCGTTGCCGGGTTTTCACGCTCCCAGCCCTTTTGTCTGCCATATTCGGAAAACATTCTTGGGTTCGGGAAGTACCGCCAGCCGGAAATGCACTGGTTCATAATCTCGTTGATTTCCCGGATTTCCCATTGCTTCGGCTCGTCAAAGGCATGGTTCAAGGCTTCCTTGTAGAGCTGCTTGGAACAGACCATGCTCCCGGTGTACTTATCAAGATACGCCTGTATCATCCCGGCTTTGGTGTCCTCCGGCATAAAATCCCGCTGGTGTTCTTTGAGATACCGCTGCATGGCGGGGCTGAAAGCCAACTTGAACCTGCCGCTTCGGTAAATCTCCATCGCTTCCGCCCACATCTGCTCGATATAGGCTCTGGAAGCGGCTTCATCCTCCAAAATGTGAACCTCGGCTTGCTCTGGGTACACCATGACCGGGATAAAGCGGCGGTTGCCGGAACGGTCAAGGGGCAGGAAGTCCAGGGCATTGGAAGTGCCGCCAAACACGCACTGGCAGGGCCTGTCCTCCGGGTGGGTTTCATAGGGGATTTTATAGACCGCCTTCTGTCGGCTCAAAAAGGATTTGATTTCCTCAATACTCTTGGCGTTGGCGGTGGCAATCATCTCGGACATCTCAATGATCCAGTGGCCTTGCAGCTTGCGGTACACATTTTTATCGTCCAGCTTCCGCAGGTCATCGGAAAACCACTCGTCCTTCACAGCCAGCAGCCGGAAGAAGGTGGACTTCCCAGCGCCCTGACCGCCCACCAGACAGAGCATGATTTCAATTTTACAGCCGGGGTGAAAGGCCCGCCGGATGGCTCCCAGCAGGAACAGGCGCAGGGCCTCATAGGTGTACTGGTCGCTGTCGGCTCCCAAATAGTCCTGCTTTTGCAGAGCCTCTACAAACAACGGGTTCCAATCGTCCTCCGGGGTCTTGGGGGCACAGTCCTCCTTCCAGCGGCGAAGCAGGTTCCGATAGTCCCACAGTACCCGAAAACAATACCGTTCCATGCGCCTGAATTGCTGTTCCGGGGTTTCCTGCGGTGGGGCGGCCCCTTGTCCTCATAGGAGATGGAGAAATCCTGCGCCAGCAACAGGGCAGTTTCCTTGGGGCTGGCCTGTTCCAGCCGGGAAACAAAGTCGATCACATCCCCATCCGCGCCGCAGCCGAAACAGTGGAAGCGCCGGTCAACCTTCATGCTGGGGGTCTTATCGTCATGGAAGGGACAGCGGCACATCCCGGAGAATCTTCACATCCTCTTGCACCGCAGACAGGCGCTCCTTGGACTCGGCCACTTCTCCGGCAAGCTGTGTCCGTTCCTCATTCAATTTCTTGGTGCTGTACTTGGTTCCCTCCAAATGCACCTTGAAATAGCGGATAGCGGCATTGTAGGCATCTAGCTCGTCCCGATGGGTGGCGGTAAACTGTTCCTTTGGTTTCTTAAACCGGATGGCGGCATATTCCGCATGAACCGGCTTGTGGGCTTCAAAGTTGGCGATATGGGAAAGCATGGTGTCGATCTCCTTCATGCGCTTTTCTTTCGTCTTCATCTCTGCCCGGATGGAAACGGCCTGCCCGCTGATGGTATCCAGATAAGTGTCCAAACTCTCCACGGTGGAAAGCTCCTTTTCCCGCAAATAGCGGATGGCGTCCATAACCTTGTTGAAGTCGTTCACACTTCCTTTGAGCTGGCCTTTGCTCGTCCAGCCGGTGCGCTCCTCCCGGCGCAGTTTCAGATACTTGCCCAGCAGCTCCAGCAGGGTGGGTTCCTTCGCTTCCTGCAAGGCTTACAGCAGGGCGGCCTTTTTCTCCTTCAGGTCTGCAATCCAGCCTTTCAGGTGGCGCACCATCTGACGGATTGACTGCATGAGCCGGTTGGCGGCAGTAATATCCCGGTTCAGGTTGCCGATGTTGGTCTGTATCCCTCGTTTCTCCATCTGGCTGACCGCTGGCCCCATGTGGACGGCGGGAATTTTATCAAGCCCTTGCCGTTCATAGGAACGAAGGTCAAGGCGTTCCGGGCGGTCATTGGTTTCCAGATAGCGGTTTGCGGTAGCCGCCCAGCCTTGCCGCCATATCTCGCCGTACTTCTGGTCGTTCCAGTCTACGGTAGCCTCCTTGTGACTTTTCCAGTTCCCGGACGGGAGCCGGATACGCTCGCCGTTCTCGTCAAGGTCATAAACCTTCCTGCTCTTGGGAAGCCATTTGCCGGTTTCATCCATTGCCCGCATGTTCAGCAGGATGTGGGCGTGGGGATTCCCGTCCCCCTTATCATGGATGGCAAAATCAGCAATCATGCCTTTGGAAACAAAAAACTCCCGGCAGTAGTCCCGGATCAGGTCGGCGTGCTGCTCCAATGGGATTTCCCTCGGTATGGCAAGCACGATCCTTCGGGCAAGCTGGGAGTTCCATTGTTTTTCTACGGTTTCGGCGGCGTTCCATAAAGTGTTGCGGTCTGCGTACT
>ENA-ORVC01000578-ORVC01000578.1-human-gut-metagenome-genome-assembly--contig:-NODE-578-length-38601-cov-94.590178_pt1 | contig 38601 bp, 39 predicted proteins | sample MGYA00242092_ERZ509234 | MGnify/ENA primary metagenome ERZ509234 (study PRJEB26280, sample SAMEA2338800) | human gut metagenome | biome: human gut; feature: human-associated habitat; material: faeces... | reverse complement strand
AGAGCACGTGATTTGTAATCTCGGGGTCGTTGGTTCGAATCCGACAAGAGGCTCGAAAGAAAAGCAGATGATACGAAAGTGTTACCTGCTTTTTTCTTTTTGCCCCGCAAAGAATCCTCTAATTTATTTAAAATCTACACATCGGCTTGCCCTTGAATCCAACTATATTTGTACCTTTGCATATTATTTCTAAGAAAGATGGCAGAAAATAGAGGTTACATGCAACGATACGCAATGCTGTTCGGTACCTATATGGGAGGTTTCTGGATATTGAAGTTCATACTCTTTCCTGTGGGGCTGTCGGTTCCTTTTTTACTTTTCCTTTTCATGGGACTCACGCTATGCGTACCTTTTATGGGATATTATTATGCACGGATGTATCGTAATCAGGTATGCGGAGGCGGCATCAGCTTCCTGCATGCATGGGTATTCACCGTTTTCATGTATATGTTTGCCGCGCTGCTTGCCGCCGTGGCACACTACATCTACTTCAGGTTCATAGACCACGGATATGTGATAAACACGTGCGAAACGATGGTAGACACGCTTGCCCAAAGCAACATGCCGGGAATGGATTCGTACATCGCCACCTATCAGGAAGCTCTGGAGACAGCCCGACTACTCAGCCCTATCGACATTACGCTACAGATGATATCGTCCAATGTATTTTGGGGTTCGATACTGGCTTTCCCCACCGCCTTGTTCGTGATGAGACGCAAGAAAGACGACGCTCCGGCAGAGTGACGGAACAGCAAAAAGAAATGTTATTTCAATTGTAAAATAGAAAAATCATACATCAATGGATATTTCAGTTGTCGTACCACTATATAATGAAGAAGAATCACTCCCCGAACTGTTCGCATGGATTGAGCGGGTGATGAATGCCAACGGTTTTTCATACGAAGTGATTTTCGTGAACGACGGAAGTACCGACCGTTCCTGGCAGGTAATCGAACAATTGCAGGCACAAGCTCCGGACAAGGTACGGGGCATTAAGTTCCGCCGCAACTACGGGAAGTCGCCGGCATTGTTCTGTGGTTTCGAACAAGCACAAGGCGACGTCGTGATAACCATGGACGCCGACCTGCAGGACAGCCCCGACGAAATACCCGAACTCTACCGCATGATTACCCAAGACGGCTATGACCTCGTATCGGGCTGGAAGCAGAAACGTTACGACCCGTTGTCGAAGACCCTCCCCACCAAATTGTTCAATGCCACCGCCCGCAAAGTATCGGGCATCAAAAACCTGCACGACTTTAATTGCGGACTGAAGGCGTATCGCAAAGAGGTGGTCAAGAATATAGAAGTATACGGCGAAATGCACCGCTACATCCCTTACCTGGCCAAGAACGCCGGCTTCAAGAAAATCGGCGAGAAAGTGGTGCACCATCAGGCACGCAAATACGGAAAGACCAAGTTCGGGCTGAACCGTTTTGTAAACGGGTATCTGGACTTGCTTTCCCTTTGGTTCCTTTCCCGGTTCGGCATCAAGCCCATGCACTTTTTCGGATTGCTGGGTTCGCTGATGTTCATCTTCGGCTTCATAGCCGTGGTCATAGTGGGTGTCAGCAAGTTGTACTACATGCACCATGGCATGCCCTACCGCCTTGTGACGGACTCTCCCTACTTCTACCTCTCGTTGACCTCCATGATTATCGGCACACAACTGTTCGTGGCAGGATTCCTCGGAGAGCTGATTTCACGTAATGCCCCGGAACGAAACAAATATCAAATAGAGAAAACCATTTAACGATGAAAAAATTAGTCAGACTTGTCATACTCGGAGCTATCCTTTGCCCGATAATAAGCATAGCTATCTCCTGCTCGGAGGAGGCAGATTGCTCCATGACGGCACGCCCCATGGTGAATTGCATTCTTTATAGAGTAGACCCCGAAACCCAATACGTGGAGAACGACACGCTCGACTCGCTCACCGTCACAGCATACGGCACCGACTCCATCATCATCAACAACCAGAAGAAGGTACACGACATCTCCCTGCCACTGCGCTATACGGAGGATTCCACCAAGCTGATATTCAAGTATAGCCGGACCAAGAGTGACACGATGGTGATACGCCACACCAACACCCCCTATTTCCTATCGATGGATTGCGGCTATCAGATGAAGCAGGCCATCACAGACGTAACGTGCACCCGCATCTCTCTGGACTCGATATACATCAAAGACAATGAAGCAGGCATCTATGGAAAGGAAAATCTTAAGTTATTCTATTAGTCTGGCACTCTGCCTGCTGATGTTCCTCCCCCTACGGGCGCAGAACGGGAATCCTACCGTCCCCCCCCAGGGAGCACCTCCCAAGAAGGAGAAGAAGGACGCGAAAGAAGAAGTGCACTATCCGTTATACAACGGCATGTCCGTCGGCTTGGACTTGTGGGGAATCGGAAGTTCCGTATTTGGAGGAGATTTCCTGAGTTCCGAAGTGGCCGTGGATGTAAACCTCAAGAACCGCTTCTTCCCTATTGCCGAACTGGGATATGGCTCCACGGACACCTGGAGTGACAAAGGCATACACTACAAAAGCAACGCCCCCTACTTCCGCATAGGAATGGACTATAACACGCTATACAAGAAGCAGCACGGACACATGCTACTCGTAGGCTTGCGTTACGGTGTAAGCAGCTTCAAGTACGATGTAGACGCCTTGGGACTGGACGACCCGATATACGGTGGCATCGTAGGCAATCCGAATCTGGACGACGAGATATGGGGAGGCAGCCTGCCCTATAACCATAAAGGAATGAAAGGCTCCATGCAATGGGCGGAATTTTGTGTCGGTATCCGGGCGCACGTCTGGAAGGCATTGTACATGGGCTGGTCACTACGCTTCAAGTTCAAATTGTCTGCCTCGGCCGATGAATACGGTGACCCGTGGTATGTGCCCGGTTTCGGGAAATATGGCTCCAACACGATGGGAGTAACCTATACGATAACTTATAAACTACCTCTTTAAGCGACTTATGACAGGGTTAGAGATTTGGCTACTGGCCGTAGGACTTGCGATGGATTGTTTCGCCGTTTCTATAGCCAGCGGAATTATATTGAAACGCGCCCGGCTGCGCCCTATGCTGGTGATGGCCATCAGCTTCGGCTTTTTCCAGGCTTTGATGCCTCTGCTGGGATGGATAGGCGCCAGTTTTTTCAGCCACCTGATAGAAAGTATTGACCATTGGATTGCATTCGGTATCCTTGCCTTCCTGGGCGGACGCATGATAATGGAATCCTTCAAGGACGAAGATTGCAAGCACGAGTATGACCCTACCAGCCTGAAGGTGGTGCTCGCTCTGGCCGTGGCAACCAGCATCGATGCATTGGCGGTAGGTGTTTCGTTTGCATTCCTCGGTATCAAGCAATTCTCGGCTATTCTTTCCCCCATCGGCATTATCGGTTTTGTATCATTCGCCTTGTCGATGGTCGGCCTGATGTTCGGCATCCGTTTCGGATGTGGCATAGCCCGCAGACTGCGCGCCGAACTTTGGGGAGGGATTATCCTCGTCATCATCGGCACCAAGATATTGATAGAGCATCTCTTCTTTTAATTAAAAAGTAAAAACTCAGATAGGATATGGAAAAGAAAGTACAACGGAATTTTTTATGGATTGCCCTACTGGTATTGGGTACCATCTGGATACTTGCCCGCCACAACCAAGTCACTCCTTATCAGACGGATAACGGACTGATATTCGGTACGATATATAAAGTGACTTATCAATGTGACCAGAATCTGAAGGCGGAGATAGAAGCGGAACTCAAACGTTTCGACGGTTCCTTGTCCCCTTTCAATGATACGGCGACCATTACGCGCATCAACCGCAACGAGGACATTGTGCCCGACACATTCTTTACCAACGTCTTCCGACGTAGCATGGAAATCTCCCGGGAGACCGATGGTGCCTTCGATATCACCGTTGCCCCTCTTGCCAATGCCTGGGGATTTGGGTTCAAGAAGGGTAACTTCCCCGACTCTGCCATGATAGACAGCCTGCTGGAAATGACAGGATACGAAAAAGTAAAATTGTCCGATGAAGGGAAAGTGGTGAAAACAGACCCACGTATAATGCTCTCGTGTAGCGCTGTGGCAAAAGGATATGCAGTAGATGTCATAGCCCAACTTCTGAAGAAAAAGGGTATCCGCAACTTTATGGTCGATATAGGCGGAGAAGTGGTTGTTCACGGGCAAAACCCTCAAAATGGACCTTGGCGCATCGGTTTGAACAAGCCGATAGACGACTCACTGGCAGTGAACCAGGAACTGCAAGCAGTGCTGCAAGTCACGGATTTAGGCATGGCTACATCGGGCAATTATCGCAACTACTACTATAAAGACGGAAAGAAATATGCGCATACCATCGACCCGCGTACCGGCTATCCGGTACAGCACAGCATCTTGTCAGCCACCGTCATTGCCAAAGATTGCATGAGTGCAGACGCCTATGCCACGGCATTCATGGTGATGGGGCTGAAAGAAGCAGAACGCGTGGCGGATGCACATCCGGATATCGACGCCTGTTTCATTTATACGGATGAAGAAGGAAAGCTTCAAACGTTCTTAACAAAAGGAATGGAGAAGTATATGAAATAATGTGCAAATGCGATTAACCCATCATTTATAAAACACAAAATATACCGCCAGTACCAGACATACAAAAGCGGCAAAATGATTCCAATGCAGCGTTTCCCCCTTGAAAAGAACCGTTGTGAACACCGTAAAGATAATCAAAGTGATTACTTCCTGAATCACTTTGAGTTGCATCAATGAGAACGGGCCTCCATTGCCTAAAAAGCCTATCCGATTGGCCGGAACCTGGCAAGAATACTCTGCCAAAGCTATTACCCAGGAAAACAGCACCACGGCATACAACGGCCAGTTGGAGATGACTTTTGTCTCTTGTAGCTTCAGATGTCCATACCAGGCAAACGTCATGAAAATATTAGATACAATCAATAGCAAAATGGTATAAAATGCTTTCATATAGTGATTAATGATTAGTGATTAGTGATTAATGATTGCAGGCAGCAATTCCTCTTGCACATTCGTCATACTCCCCCATAGACTATAGCGTGCCTCAGGATTCATTTCCTCCAACTGTTTCAGAATGCCTTTCATTGCACTACGGCTGGATTGTGACTCATACGGACAATTCTTCACCTGCTTACGATACCCCCTCACTTGCGCCAACTCCATCAAATCCGCCTCATGTACCAGACACATCGGACGGATAATCGTCATATCAAACTTCTTCATTACCAGCCGAGGAGGCATAGAGCTGAACGCTCCCTGATAGGTGATATTCATCAGCAAGGTCTCCAGAATATCATCCATGTGATGGCCTAACGCGATTTTATTGCATCCCTGCTCCTTGGCTACGGTAAACAATGCCTTCCGCCTATTCCAAGAGCAAAGAAAACAAGGAGACTTGCGGGTATCGGTCGTGGCATCAAACTCCGTTTCAAAGAGAACAAAAGGCACTCCCCACGACTCTACGTACTCCCTCAGATAGTCTACATCGCTTTGATAAGGTATATTCTTCATCACTACATGTACGGCGACAACGGAAAAACGGGGTTTATAGACACGGGCACGCCGTGCCAACAATTCCACCAGCGCCAAAGAGTCCTTGCCTCCCGAAAGCCCGATGAGAATCTTATCGCCGTCCTCTATCAGCCCATATTCCACCACACCTTTGCTAAACCGCTTGTCTATGCGGCGCAACATCTTTTCTTCTTCAGTAAATTGTGCCATTGATACGAGTTATGAGTTATAAGTTATGAATTATAGCTCTTCCGGTTGCAAAAGTAAGGCAAAAGAACGATTTAAAGAAGAATTAACAAAATAGAATTACGGAAACCAGCTTTATTCACGATAAATTTGTATTTTTGACCTTCTGAACAAATCAGCATGTATCAATATGAATAAAAAATATATCCTTTTCTTTCTATTCGGCCTTTTGAGCATAACAATTTCCGCACAAAGCCTGGCAGAAGCCAAAGCCTTGTACGAGAAGGGAGAATACGAAGAAGCCAAGCCCGCCTTCAAAAAACTCGTCAAGACACAATCTGGCAATGGAAATTACAACCTATGGTACGGTGTATGTTGCCTGGAAACCGGCGAACCCGCAGAAGCCTTGAAACACCTGGAAAGCGCCGTCAAGAGACGCGTCCCCAGCGGGCAACTCTATTTGGCCCGGGCATACAATGATTTATATCGGTTCGAAGATGCCATCGAAACTTATGAGACCTACATTTCCGACCTGAGAAAGAGAAAACGCTCCACCGAAGAGGCCGAACAATTATTGGAAAAAAGCAAATCCAACTTGCGCATGCTGAAAGGCGTGGAAGAGGTCTGCTTCATCGACAGCTTTGTGGTAGACAAGGAAAAATTCCTGGATGCATACAAAATCAGCCCCGAATCGGGCAAACTGTTCATGTACGACACCTACTTCAATGATTCCGGTAAGGAAGGCGGAACGGTATACGAAACGGAGCTGGGCAATAAGCTATATTATAGCGAAATGCAACCGGACAGCACCCTCAGTATCCTTTCGCGCAACAAGTTGCTGGACAAATGGAGTGATGGCAGCTTGTTGCCCGGAAGCATCAACGAGGCCATGAATGCAGACTATCCCTATGTACTTACGGACGGTATCACTATCTACTATGCTTCGGATGGCCCTGGCTCGATGGGAGGATATGATATTTTCGTCACCCGTTACAATACGAATACCGACTCCTATCTGATGCCGGAAAATGTGGGCATGCCGTTCAATTCGCCCTACAACGACTATATGTACGTCATCGACGAATTCAACGACTTGGGATGGTTTGCCTCCGACCGCTACCAGCCGGAAGGCAAAGTGTGCATCTATGTATTCATTCCCAACTCATCCAAGCAAGTGTACAACTACGAAGGGATGGACCCGGACAAGATGATATCATTGGCGCAACTTCACTCTATCAAGGACACATGGACGGACACCGATGCGGTAGAGGCCGCCCAAGAAAGGCTTCGGACTGCTGCCAACGCAAAGCCGCGGACCACCAAGAAGCATGATTTCCAATTCATCATTGACGACCACTCCACCTACTACCAGCTGGACGATTTCCGCTCCCCGCAGGCCAAAGCCTCGTATGGCAAATACAATCAGCTGGAGCAGAACTACAAACAACTGCAGGAGAAACTGGAAGATATGCGTTCGGAATACTCCCGAGCCAACAAGCAGGAAAAGGACAAGATGTCCGCCGCCATCCTCGACCTGGAGCAACGTGTACGGCAATTGTCCACTGAGATGGAGCAAACTGCCATTCAAGTGCGCAACCTGGAAAAACAAGCCACCAAATAAAGACAACTATGGATATACTCATTATCGCCTCATTGATTATAGGAGCAGTAATCTTGTTCTTAGTGGAATTATTCGTAATTCCGGGCATCAGCGTTGCCGGTTTTCTGGCAGGAGGTTGCATCATCTTTGCCAACTACTATGCCTTTGCCTATATGGGCACCACGGCAGGTGTCATTACGCTTATCATATCTGCCCTGGCTTGTATCGGCTCGTTGGTATGGTTCATGCGCTCCAAGACACTCGACAAAATTGCATTGAAAAAAAACATCACCTCCAAAGTAGACCGTAGTGCCGAGGAAAAAGTCAAGGTAGGTGATATAGGCGTAACCACTACCCGCCTGGCTCTTATCGGCTATGCCGAAATCAACGGAGACATCGTGGAAGTAAAGTCATCAGACGGCTTCCTGAACGAAAAGACTCCGATTATCGTAGACCGTATTGCCGACGGAGTCCTCTTAGTGGAGCGGCTCAAGCAGTGAAATTTCAGGAATCAACCTATTTATAACTAACAATTAATATTTAATCTCATGGATCCAAGCACAATGTATTTAACCGCCTTCCTCATTATAGGAGGCATTATTTTCCTGGTACTTTTCTTCCATTATGTACCGTTCTTCTTGTGGCTGTCTGCCAAAGTATCGGGAGTAAACATCTCGCTGGTACAACTTTTCCTGATGCGTATCCGTAATGTTCCTCCTTATATCATTGTGCCCGGCATGATTGAAGCTCATAAAGCAGGATTGCAAAACATCACGCGCGACGAACTGGAAGCGCACTACCTTGCCGGAGGTCACGTAGAGCGGGTGGTACACGCACTGGTATCCGCCTCTAAAGCCAATATCGAGCTGCCGTTCCAGATGGCAACCGCCATCGACCTTGCCGGCCGTGACGTATTCGAAGCCGTACAGATGTCCGTTAACCCCAAAGTAATTGACACTCCTCCCGTGACAGCTGTTGCCAAAGACGGTATCCAGCTGATTGCCAAGGCCCGTGTAACGGTGCGCGCCAATATCCGCCAATTGGTGGGAGGTGCCGGAGAAGACACGATTCTGGCCCGTGTAGGCGAGGGTATTGTGTCTTCCATCGGTTCGTCAGAGAATCATAAGTCTGTATTGGAGAATCCGGATTCTATCTCCAAACTGGTATTGCGCAAGGGGTTGGATGCCGGAACAGCATTCGAAATTCTGTCCATTGACATTGCTGATATTGACATAGGTAAGAATATCGGTGCCGCCCTGCAGATAGACCAAGCCAATGCCGACAAGAACATTGCTCAAGCCAAGGCAGAGGAACGCCGCGCCATGGCCGTAGCCACAGAGCAGGAAATGAAGGCAAAAGCCCAGGAAGCCCGTGCCAAAGTTATCGAGGCAGAAGCGGAAGTACCCAAGGCCATGGCCGAAGCATTCCGCAACGGCAATCTGGGTATCATGGACTATTACCGGATGAAGAATATAGAAGCCGACACTTCCATGCGCGAAAACATTGCCAAACCGACGACGGGCAATACCAGCCAGCCGTTGAGTAAATAACCCGGAAAGTAACTGACGAAACGCCGGAACCGGTGAACAAGAATCGGTTCCCGGCGTTTCTATTTATAAACAAAAGATTAAAGCCTCAAGCATATGAAGAAATATTTCGCCTCTTCCGAACTGATCATCAATGAAGACGGTTCTGTATTTCATCTTCACGTAAAGCCCGAATGGCTGGCAGACAAAGTCATCTTGGTAGGCGACCCCGGACGGGTGGCACTGGTTGCCTCCCATTTCGAGAACAAGGAATGTGAAGTGGAAAGCCGCGAGTTCAAGACTATCACCGGTACTTACCAGGAGAAACGTATTACGGTGGTTTCCACCGGTATCGGATGTGACAACATCGATATCGTGATGAACGAACTGGATGCCCTGGCAAACATCGATTTCGAGACGCGCGAAGAAAAGCCCCGTCTGCGTAGCCTTGAGCTGGTACGTATCGGCACCTGCGGCGGCTTGCAACCCTACACTCCGGTAGGCACATTCGTATGTTCTGAAAAGTCCATTGGTTTCGATGGGCTGCTCAACTTCTATGCCGGACGCAACTCCGTGTGCGACCTGCCCATGGAGCGTGCCTTCCTCAACCATATGGGATGGTCCGGCAACATGTGTGCCCCTGCCCCCTACGTCATTGATGCAAGCACTGAACTGATAGACCGCATCGCACAAAACGACATGGTACGTGGCGTAACGATTGCCGCCGGGGGCTTCTTCGGACCTCAAGGACGCGAGTTACGCGTGCCGCTTGCCGACCCACATCAGAATGAGAAGATTGAAAAATTTGAATACAACGGCTACCGTATTACCAACTTCGAGATGGAAAGTTCTGCCCTGGCAGGCTTGAGCCGTCTGATGGGGCACAAGGCCATGACGGTATGCATGGTCATTGCCAACCGCCTGATAAAAGAAGCTAACACGGGATACAAGAATACGATAGATACTCTTATCAAAACAGTACTCGACCGTATCTAAGTATCCTTCAAGAAATGCTCCTCCCTTTCCTTCAGCCAATCCTAGGAGTAGGGTTTAGTAATGACTTCATCACATCCTGCCTGACGTGCCCGTTGCTGGTCTGTATAGTGTAGCAATGCCTGCTATACCCACAATGGGCACAGAGGCGGATTAGGCTTTATAAGCATCTATCCATTATCGATTTGCACAAAGTTACGATAAAAGCCCATAAGTTGAATCACCATCTCTCTTTTTTGTAAAGAAACCATTATCTTTGCTGAATAAAAATAAGCTGGATAAAATGAACCAAGATACCATTTGTGCCATAGCCACCGCCCAAGGGGGAGCCATAGGATGCATCCGTGTCTCCGGACCGGATGCCATAGAGATAACATCCCGCATATTTACCCCTGCCCGGAAGGGGAAGAAGCTGAAGGATGCCAAGCCATACACACTGACCTTCGGTCATATCCATGAAGAAGAAAACATCATAGACGAAGTACTTGTAAGCTTATTCCGTGCCCCCCACTCGTACACGGGCGAGGATAGCACGGAAATCATGTGCCACGGTTCGAGCTATATTCTTCAGAAGGTGTTGCAACTGCTCATCGGTAATGGTTGCCGCCTGGCCGCTCCCGGTGAGTACACGCAACGGGCCTTCTTGGGCGGCAAAATGGACCTAAGCCAGGCCGAAGCCGTGGCCGACCTCATCGCCTCCACCTCTGCCGCCACTCACCGCCTCGCCATGAGCCAAATGCGCGGTGGGTTCAGTAAAGAGCTGGCCTCACTACGCGACCAATTGCTGCACTTCACATCACTCATAGAACTGGAGCTGGACTTCAGCGACCACGAAGAACTGGAATTTGCCGACCGCTCCGAGCTATGTCTCCTAGCAGACGGCATAGAGCAGGTAATTTCCCGTTTAGTACAATCCTTCAGTGTAGGCAATGCCATCAAGAACGGCGTGCCCGTAGCCATCATCGGCGAAACGAACGCTGGTAAATCCACCCTGTTGAATGCACTACTAAACGAGGAACGAGCCATTGTAAGCGACATACACGGGACAACCCGCGATGTGATAGAAGACACAGTCAATCTTGGTGGGATAACTTTCCGATTTATTGATACGGCAGGCATACGCGAAACGAACGACACCATCGAGAACCTAGGAATTGAGCGAACCTTCCAGAAATTGGAGCAGGCGGAAATCGTGCTCTGGATAGTTGATGCCACGAATGCCGTCTCACGGATACCACAACTAACTACCCAGATACTTCCCCGTTGCGAAGGGAAACGGCTCATTCTCGTATTCAACAAGACCGATCTGGTGCAAGATGCCTCAACCATCCCCAACTCCAGTTTCACCGTGGCCGCTACTAATGTGCAATGCATCTCCATCTCTGCCAAAGGACGTACCAACCTCGACAAGCTTCAGCAAATGCTAATCTCTGCCGCTAACCTGCCCACGGTTACCCAAAACGATGTCATTGTCACGAATATACGCCACTACGAGGCTTTGACCCATGCCTTGGAAGCCATCCACCGGGTCCAACAAGGATTAGCAGAAAATCTATCCGGAGATTTTGTTTCACAAGATATCCGCGAATGCATTTTCCATCTAAGCGATATTGCAGGGGAAGTTACGAACGATATGGTACTTGGGAATATTTTCGAACATTTTTGCATCGGAAAATGATGTACTGAAAAGAAAAGCTAAGAAAGAGAAAATATAAGTCCGTAAAACGCGCAAAATCAGCGATTTTTGAAAGATTTATATTTTCTCTTTTTCTCCGTTTTTTCTGTCTGTTTTCATATTTTTATTGTATTTTTGTCCCCAGATTGTGCCCCGAAAATTTATGAGGGACAAAATTCTGTCCCCCGGGAATCACGAAATAGACAACTTTATCAACCCCACAATAAAAATAGGAAGCAGGCTATGGCAAAGAAAACAACGAATCAAAAAGAACCCGTCAAACTTCGAGAGAAGAAGTTGTCGAATGGGAACATCAGCTTATTTCTGGACATCTACCGTAACGGTAAAAGGCATAAGGAGTATCTGAAACTTTATCTGATAAACGCGACCACTCCTTTTGAAAGGGAGCAGAACCGCCAAACGTTGGCAACGGCGCAAGCGATAAAGTCAAAGCGGCTCATCGAGCTTCAGAACGGAGAGTATTCGTTCACCCGACAGTTCAATGAGAATACTCCGTTTTTGGAGTATTACCGCAAAATGGTAGAGGAGAGACGCAATAATCCGGATTCGAAAGGGAATTGGGGAAACTGGAGAAGCTGCCTGCGCTACCTTGAGATATACTGTGATGAAAAAACCACATTCAAAGATGTCACTCCTGAGTTTGTATTAGGATTCAAGGAGTTTCTGAACAATGTGGAGAAAGACACGCACAAACGTACCGGCCCTCGTAGAGAAAGGGACACCTTTCAAGGCTTGTCACAAAATTCCAAAGTGTCTTACTTCAATAAACTGCGAGCCTGTATCAACCATGCGTATGATGAAAGAATCATACCCTACAACCCTCTCCGTGGGATTGAAGGATTCAAGGAAGCGGAAGTGAAACGCGATTATCTTACATTGGAAGAGATAAGAAAATTAGCGGCCACTCCTTGCCGATACCCAGTCCTGAAACGCACGTTTCTTTTCTCATGCCTGACCGGCCTCCGAAAAAGCGACATTCTAAAACTGACTTGGGGCGAAGTGCAAAAATTCGGAGATTATATGCGAATCGTGTTCAAACAGAAGAAAACCGGAGGTCAGGAATACCTTGACATTACTCCGCAAGCCGAGAAATATCTTGGCGAAAGGGGCAATCCGGACGATTATGTATTTACCGGGTTCTCTTATGGCTCATGGACATCCCTTGAGCTACAGCGTTGGAGCATGGAAGCCGGAATCAACAAGAGGTTGACCTTTCACTGCGGACGCCATACATTTGCCGTTCTGATGCTTTATTTGGGGGCGGACATCTACACCCTGTCAAAATTGCTTGGCCACAAAGAACTGGCGACCACACAGATATACGCCAAAGTGCTGGATAAGAGTAAGCAAAATGCGGTATCGCTGATTCCGGAAATTTAATAAAGCAGGAGACTATGACCAGACAGGAAGTTGTTATAAAAGTATCGAAGATCTCCCGTATCATCGGGGAACTGAAATATGAGATGGATTTGGGCGGCAAAATCGAATTTGCCGCTCTCGACCCCGATTTTGCACACATTGCAGAATGGATAAAGGAAATACACCAGTATATCGAGGAAGAGCCGTCTCCTGTATTGTACCGTCTCGTAGAGAATATCGGATTCACGGATATAATCGAGGACTACCTGTCAAGTCATGCCGAGAATATTGACGCGCCATCCGCAGATCTGCTTGAGAAGTATGTGAAAGGGATGCACGCATTGACGCGGCTTTGCGATAGCCGGCGCACCGAACAGAAAGGCAAGTACACCGACCTGACAGAGACATTGGCCAACAAAGAGGTCGCCACGTTATTAGACAGGGCCGTCGATGCCGGATTGCTTGACAGCCACTACCAGCCTACCCCAAAGGCCAAATCGGTGAACCTGAAAATCATCGCTTATGCCGTATCGACCCTTTGCAAGCTGTCACATCCATACTCCCATTTCGAAAAGCAATGGCACAAGGAGAAGGGCAACCGTTTCAGCACAAGTCGGCTTCCAAAACGTGACACCAGCTATTATGACAGTACGAAAGCCCTTTATCCCGAAGTGGACTTCTCCAATTTTGAGGTGGCACATGAAATCGACACCTTATATACTCCACAGAGCGAACAGGACATCGAGAACTTGTATATGGAACTGGTGAAGTACGGATATATCGCACTGGACACGCCTCTTGAAGCATTCTATGGTATCTTCAACAAAAAGAGATTCAAGCAACCGATAGAATGGATAAAGAATCAACGGCAACTGGCGTTTCTGCTTTACACGGCATTCAGCACATACAACAAACAGAACCTATGGATAAAGGGAGAATGCTGTTTCCGCATCAACGGCAGAGTCCCCCACAGGGCTTGCTTTGTATCGGGTTACAGCCAGATCAAGCGTGACGGATTGCTGGATGCGTATGACGTGAGGCTAAAATCAATCTGCGACAGATTCAATCATATCGACACCCCGGAAGCCTCGCCCACCACCTCAGAAACCCAAAGGCTGATACATACCAGCAAGCTCGTGTTCCACAGTACAGCCGATGAAAAGAAGAAATTTGCCATGTATTCGGCACTTATTCAGGGAGAATACATTGCCGCTGACACAACTTTTGCTATATTTAAGGGTATTTTTGATGAAACGGAGTTCAGCACTCCAGTGAAATGGATAAAAAAGCAGGCACAGCTTATGTATTTTGTCTATTTGGCCTTTAAGAAAGACAACCCTTTCGATATATGGGTAAAGAGTGTGTATTGCTTCTGTATGGCCAACGGAAAAAAGCCGAACCGCGAAAGCCTGCATTGCAATTTTAGGAATTTCATTCAAAAAGGTATATTAGACACCTACGACACGGAACTAAAAAACATAGCCGATAGTTATGTTTATAATAACGACCTATAAGAAGAGAATCCTCCATACGAGAATCGGAGGGCAATTATAATAATTAAAACACAACGTCTATGACAAAGAATCTATCTTTGAGCTTCTCTCTTTTTGAAAAAGGCGAAGCGAGAGTCCCAGCGGACACCAGCACAGACCGGGAAACAAGGGCTATACCGGTTGGTTGAGCAAGCCCAAAAGTTGTACAAAGCAGAAGTCTCAACCCGACAAAAGAACTACCGGCGTTACGCGCTCGACTTCATCCATTCGACACAGTACCATGATGCGACGGACGCATGGAGCCGGAATGAACATCAGAAGAACCACTGCACGATAGCGGATCTGCTGACCGAACACGAAAATCTGGTACGCAAGTATTTTGCAGGAGAAACACTCGACAGGAACGGAATTTCGGATTTGCTTGACGAATTTTATTCTTTTGACCTGCCTCCCATCCCACCTGAAACAGCCCCGGAAAGCCAGACCAGACAGGATTCACCCACATCGAAAAACACTATTGAGTATATACTTGATAGCAACACACTCGGCCTCATTGTGCGACTTGCCAATGAGGCCAATTTATTTAAGGAGGAACTGCAGCCGGAGGATGTGATATCACGTTTCGCATCAAACACCTTGCAGCCGGTCACATCTGTAAACAACACCCGGCTGGTGTTGCTATTGGACAGACTGGCCTCGAACGGCATCATATCCTACACATGGCAATCGGTAATAGCGAAGAAGATGCTTGTCATCAGTTCTTCGGGGAAGAAATACCTTGACCAGCACGATATGTCGTCCACCCTGAACCGGATAAAAGACACATCGCCCGGCGTACAGGAGAAAATGTTTTTTGCTATGATCGACAAATACATCGCGCGAATCAAGAGCAAAGAAATGTAACAAAAGAAGCTCATTCTGTTGAGAGTTGTGTTGATAGTCCTGTCGATACTCAACAATATCAACGCAATCAACATGACAGCCCGACCTACCTTTGTCCTCCGTAACCGGTTACTGCGGAGGACAAAACCTCTATTGTCAAATTTAACAGTATAAAGCAATGGGAAAGAAAAGAACATCAGCCATCTCGAACCAGATGGAAAAGGTGCTTTCGATGATGGTGTCGGAAAAGCCTCTTGAGCGCATCCTTTCATTAGAAAACAGAATCACGGATATTCATACGCATATAAGACAGATGAAGGAACAGATATGGGATATCAAGGAGGTACTGACGACCGCCGAAGCGTCAGCCTATCTGGGACTGTCGGAAAGCTACATCTACAAACTCACATCCACGAAACAGATACCCCACTACAAGCCTAACGGCAAGTTGGTGTATTTCAACAGAAAGGAGCTATGCGAATGGGCTATGAGAAATCAGATAGAAACAACCGGGACTAACGACCCCATTGACAGTGAAACACTATGAACAGAAAAGAATACGACCTGTTGCTCTCGCGCATCGAAGGGCTGAAAGCATTTCTTGAGAACCGTTCGTTAGAAGAGTTCCAGAAGGAGATACTGAAAGTGGAAAGCTACCTGAAACGGTTTGGCTCCCTGGACGAACTGCTGTCCCATCTTGAAAGAGTGGAAAGGATAGCCTATGTAGCAAAAGACTTCCTGAACATAGACGAAGTGGCCGACTACCTGCAGGTCTCCAAAAGCTATGTCTATAAACTGACCTCCCTGAAAGAGTTTACGGTTTACAAGCCTAACGGAAAAACCATCTTCATACTGCGTGACGACCTGAACGACTGGATAAAGCGCAATCCGTACCTATCCAACAGAGGCATCGAACAGCATGCAAACCTTATCGCCTACAAGCTAAAACAAGACAACACACAAAAGAAGCAAAAATAGAGCCACCCATGAGAGATGAAATGATACAGCCCAACAATCATCGGATAGATGAAGAAAAATACAAGGCACTCCTGAAATACATCCGGCTGAATGTCACGGAGAAATATGATTTCCCACAGGAGATTGTGCAGATAGACGGCGTGACCGTCGCGACACTGGGTAACTTCAGTGCTTCCACCGGAAAGCCCAAGAGCAAAAAGACGTTCAACGTATCGGCCATTGTAGCATCGGCCCTTTCGGGCAAAGAGGTTCTGAAATACAAAGCCGACCTGCCGTCATGCAAGAACCGAGTCCTGTATATCGACACGGAACAGAGCAAATGCCACTGCCACAAAGTCCTGCACAGGATACTCACGCTTGCCGGACTGCCTACCGACAAGGAGAATGAGAACATCGTGTTCTTTGTCCTGCGCGAATACACTCCGGATCAGCGGCGAGATATAATAAGGTGTGCGCTCCAAGAGGAGCAGAATATCGGACTGGTGATAATCGACGGTATCCGTGACCTGATTCACGACATCAACAGTCCGAGCGAATCACTGGACATCATCAACGAGCTAATGAGGTGGTCGAGCTATTACGAGCTGCACATCCATACGGTGCTGCACCTGAACAAAGGGGACGACAACACCCGAGGACACATCGGAACGGAGCTGAACAACAAGGCAGAAACCATCCTGCAGATTTCCAAGAATATGGAAAACGGAAAAATCAGCGAAGTCAGAGCCATGCACATCAGGGATAAGGAGTTCACCCCTTTTGCGTTTGAAATCGGCGAGGACTCGCTGCCCCATCTGGTGAGGGATCATCACTTCAAGATGAGTAAAAAAGACCGGCTGTCGTCCTATATGGACATGAGCGAGGAACAGCACCGAACCGCACTGGAAGAAGCATTCTCGCAAAACGAGGTCATGGGGTATCAGATGTTGATAGACGCCATCAAGAAAGGCTATGACAGCATAGGCTATTGCAGGGGGCGTAACACGCTGGTCAACCTGTGCAAATTCCTCATACAGCACAACGCCATCGTCAAGGAGGGCCGGGGCTATACATACAACAGCCAATTCCACCTGTAAATCCGGTCGGTTTAGTTTGCGGATATATATAGAAAAACTATACTAAACACCTTGCCCATGAATATATCGGAAGTAAAGCAAATACGGATAACGGACTTTCTGCAGTCCCTCGGACACAGGCCCGTGAAGATACGATGCGGACAATACTGGTATCTGTCCCCACTGAGAACAGAGAACACGCCGTCTTTCAAAGTCAATGACCCGACAAACGAATGGTACGACTTCGGCATAGCGGAAGGCGGAGGTATCATAGAGCTTGCCATGCTTCTCTATCAGACCTCCAATATAAACGAGGTGCTGCGCCATGTATCGGCACACGCCGACGGCGTTCCGAGCAGCCGCAGCCGTCCATTCTGTCCCCTGCCCGGACGCATAGAAGATACCATGAAGAATATAACGGTATCGCCTCTAAGCCATTACGCGCTACTGTCCTATCTGCACTCACGGAGCATAGACACAGGCATAGCGCAAAGATATTGCAAGGAGATACATTACGACTTATACAGGCGGCACTATTTCGCCATCGCTTTTGAGAACGTGTCCGGCGGATATGAGATGCGCAATCCATATTATAAAGGATGTATCCGGAAAAAGGACATCTCCATCATAGAATATGCGGCAGGCGGCAAGCAGGAACACGTCTGCATATTCGAGGGGTTCACGGATTTTCTATCCTACCAAACCCTTTTAAAACAGAGCAACGCCATTGTATGCGTACAGGGTATGTGCGACCACATCATCATGAACTCGGTAAGCAATCTGAAAAAGACATTGGAAGTGCTGGGGGAATACAAATACATACATTGTTATCTGGACAATGACCTTGCCGGAGAAAAGACGACGGAAACCATAGCCGGACTATACGGCATACGGGTGGTAAACGAGGCTATCCGTTACATTGACTACAAAGACCTGAACGACTGTCTGCGCGGCAAAAGACGCTGACGCGCCATCGGGTGTGCCACAAGCTGAAAAGCTCTCCATACGGAGGGCTTTTTTTATTTCCCTGAAATTTCCGCTTTCACGGTCTAAAAACCGCGTCAGAGTATGATTTCAGAGTATGATTTTCGGAATTTGCATAAATCTTATTAAGAAAACACCTGTTTAGCAATCAATAATTTCATTATCTCACAGATAACATCTTTCTTTGCAAAATCATACTGAAATCAAATTAAAATATCATACTATAAAGTTATGAATTCATATTCAATATTCGCCATTGTGCTGACGGTAGCCTACCTTATTTATTATGCCGTAATCGTCGCGCATGACCTTTACGGAAAAAAGAAGATGTGCAAAACGAGCGAGGAAGTCTTTGACCTCGGCGAGCCGGAGGAAGAAGAAAGCATCGCCGTATCGGACAGCGAAACCGGCTTCAGCATCGGTGAGGAGAAATACGAAACGGAGGGCACGGCAACGGCGTCGCCCGAAACACCGGGCGGCGAGACGGAAACACCCGACACGACGCAAGAGAAGTTCGAGCGGCTGAAAGCCAAGGCGGAGGAACGTATGGAAGAGACCGCACCTTATCTGTCGGACGCGCGCACTGCGGATGAGATGTACAAGGCAATGATTTCGAGAGGACGGATTGAGAATCGTCCGGAAATGATGTGGAAACCGATTCAAGACCGACTGTGAGATGCCTAAAAACAAGAAGATATTATGCGCGCTGTTCCTGTCGATCCCCTACGCGGCCTTTGCCAAGAGCGGCAGCGTGAATTACAGTTGGGGGGCGGACGCATTGGCAACGATGCACGACTTCGTGGTAACGATGATGCTCTACGTCCAGCTCATCTGCTGCTCCATAGCCGGAATCTTGGTCATCGTGTCCGGTTTTCAGATTTACGTCAAGATGAACACCGGCGAGGACGGTATCACCAAGTCGATAGTGACGCTTGTAGGCGCGTGCCTGTTCCTGATAGGCGCATTCTTCGTATTCCCGGCCTTCTTCGGCTACCGCATATAACCGAGACCGCACGCCGGTCGCAAGCAAAATAAAGTATTCACCAAAAAGAAAAGAGAATGTTTCAGAAAGTAAAAAGAGGGATGAAAAGGCTTTATGCCCTTCCTAAAAAGATGCAACTGCTCGCCTTCATGCTGCTGTCCGGCTCGGTGGCTATGGCACAAAATTCGGCCGGCGACTACTCCGCAGGCACGAACGCACTGTCCTCCGTGGCGGAAGAAATCGCCAAGTATGTGCCCATCATGGTCAAACTCTGCTACGCGATAGCCGGTGTAGTCGCCATCGTTGGAGCCATCAGCGTCTATATCGCGATGAACAACGAGGAACAGGACGTGAAGAAAAAGATGATGATGGTAGTGGGAGCCTGCATCTTCCTGATAGCTGCAGCCAAGGCGTTGCCCTTGTTCTTCGGTATTGCCGCCTAAACCGCACAGAGGATGAAAGGCAAGGAAGAACGCTATCCGGACTATCCGCTGTTCAAGGGGCTGCAACGGCCTCTTGAGTTCTTAGGTATTCAGGGACGATACATCTATTGGGCGGCAGCGACGGTGTGCGGAGCCATTGTCGGCTTCGTAGCGGCCTACTGCCTGATAGGTTTCGTCACCGGGCTTGTCGTACTGTCGGCAGCCTTATCGACGGGTATCGTACTCATCCTCCTTAAACAGCGGAAAGGGCTGCACAGCAAGAAGGTCGCGCCGGGTGTGTATGTCTATGCCCACTCGCGCAAGAACTGACGAAAGAGAAACCATCACGGCAATGTGCATGGCTATATTGATTGTTGAACGCGGGCGGGTTTGTCTTCAGAGGAGACGAACCTGCCCCTATTTTTAATTAAACACCTATCGAAATGACTCTATATATCATTACGGTCTTCGTCGCCCTTTGCGCCGGGATAGCCATATCGGTCTATACGTTCGGAACCGGCGGCAAACGCAAGCGCATCTTTCAGGACATCTACTTCTCGGTAGAGGAAACGGACGGCGTAGGGATAATGTACACCAAAACAGGCGAATACTCAGCCGTGCTGAAAATAGAAAATCCGGTGCAGAAATTTTCGGCCGACACGGACAGCTACTACGAGTTCACGCGCCTGTTCACCGCCCTTGCGCAGACATTGGGGGAAGGCTATGCGCTGCACAAACAGGATATCTTCGTCAGAAAGCAGTTTGAGAACCAGACGGACGGGGCGCACGAATTTCTTTCATCGTCCTATTTCCGCTATTTCGAGGGACGCAGCTACACGGACAGCCTTTGCTACCTGACTATCACGCAGGAAGCGAAGAAAAGCCGCCTGTTCTCGTTCGACAACAAGAAGTGGCGCGACTTCCTGATAAAGATACGCAAGGTTCACGACCAGTTGCATGACAGCGGCGTGCAGGCGAAGTTCCTGAACAAAGCCGAGGCAAGCGAGTATGTGGATCGCTATTTCGCCATGAACTTCAAAGACCGCATCGTGTCGATGACGAACTTCAAGGCGGACGATGAGACGGTATCTATGGGCGACAAGCGTTGCAAGGTGTACAGCCTTGTGGATGTGGACTATGCCGCGTTGCCGTCCATGATACGCCCCTATACGAACACAGAGGTCAACAACACGGAAATGCCGGTGGATCTGGTGTCCGTGACGGACAATATACCGGATGCGGAGACGGTGGTTTACAATCAGGTCATATTCCTGCCCAACCAGAAGCGCGAGCTGTCGTTGCTCGACAAGAAAAAGAACCGCCACGCGAGCATACCCAACCCGAACAACCAGATGGCCGTAGAGGACATCAAGCGTGTGCAGGAAGTGATTGCCCGAGAGAGCAAGCAGCTTGTTTACAGCCACTTCAACATGGTAGTGGCCGTGTCGGCCGATGCGGATATGCAGAAATGCACGAACTATCTGGAAAACGCATTCGGGCGTATCGGCATACATATCAGCAAACACGCCTATAACCAACTGGAACTGTTCGTAGGCTCGTTTCCGGGAAACTGCTACTCGCTGAACGAGGATTACGACCGCTTCCTGACACTCAGCGACGCGGCAATGTGCCTTATGTATAAGGAACGTGTGCCGCACAGCGAAGATACCCCTCTGAAAGTGTACTATACCGACCGGCAAGGTGTGCCCATCGCCATAGACATCATGGGAAAAGAGGGAAAGAATAAGCTGACGGACAACTCCAATTTTTTCTGCCTGGGGCCCTCGGGCAGCGGCAAGTCATTCCACATGAACAGCGTCGTGCGCCAGTTGCACGAGCAGGGAACGGATGTGGTGATGGTGGATACCGGTAATTCATACGAAGGGTTGTGCGAGTATTTGGGCGGCAAGTATATCGCCTATACGGAGGAAAAGCCTATCACGATGAATCCGTTTAAAATCAGCCGGAACGAATACAACATAGAGAAGATTGACTTCCTGAAAAGCCTTATCCTGATGATATGGAAAGGGTCGGACGCCAAGATTCCGGAAATCGAGTTCCGCATCGTGGAGCAGATAATCATTGACTATTACGATGCTTTCTTCAACGGATTCAGCCGTTATTCGGACGAGCAGCGCGGTGTCCTCCTGAAAAACCTGTTCGCTTCGGCCAGCCGCAAGAATCCCAATATGCCACCCAAAGAGGTGGACGACATGGTGCGCAAGCAAATCGACGTGCTGGAAGCCCGGCGCGCGGCACTCAAGGTAACGGAACTGTCGTTCAACAGTTTCTTCGATTACAGCTTCGACCGCTTGGAGCAGATATGCACCGAAAACGACATCACCACTATCAGTTACTCCACTTATTCGACTATGCTCCAGCCGTTTTACAAAGGCGGCGCATACGATATGATTCTCAACGAGGATGTGGACTCGACGCTCTTTGACGAGACATTCATCGTCTTTGAGGTGGATGCGATAAAGGAGAACAAGAAACTTTTTCCGATTATCACGCTGATTATCATGGATGTATTCTTGCAGAAAATGCGTATCAAGAAGGGGCGCAAGGTCTTGGTTATCGAGGAAGCGTGGAAAGCCATCGCCAGTCCGCTCATGGCGGAATACATCAAATTCATGTATAAAACCGCCCGAAAGTTCTGGGCTTCGGTGGGTGTGGTGACGCAGGAGATTCAGGACATTATCGGGTCTGAGATTGTCAAGGAGGCCATCATCAACAACTCGGACATAGTGATGCTGCTTGACCAGAGCAAGTTCCGCGAAAGGTTTGACACCATCAAGGCCATACTGGGACTGACGGATGTGGAATGCAAAAAGATATTCACGATAAACCGTCTTGAAAACAAGGAGGGGCGCAGCTTCTTCAGGGAGGTATTCATACGGCGCGGTACGGCCAGCGGTGTGTACGGCGTGGAAGAACCGCACGAATGCTATATGACCTACACGACGGAACGTGCCGAGAAAGAGGCACTGAAACTTTACCAGAAAGAACTCGGGTGCAGCCATCAGGAGGCTATCGAGGCGTATTGCCGCGACTGGGATGCCAGCGGTATCGGCAAATCGTTGTCTTTCGCCCAGAAAGTGAACGGAGCCGGACGCGTACTCAACCTCCGCTCCGTGGATGAAACCAAATAACCGATATTGACATGAAACGGCTACTCCTTATTCTGACAATTGTATCGGCAGCATTCTGCCAGAGGGTACACGCCCAGTATTACAGCATAAACTACGACACGCGTACCGTCGCGGCTATGGTGGCCGCTTTCGGCACGGAGGCCGTCGCCGAGGGCTACTACCGGGAGCAGGTCGATGAGATACTGAAACACTATACAGCAGCGGAAGTCGCAGCAGCCGGAATATTCGCTTCCAAGTTCTTGGAGCATAAAGCCCTGAGCGACCTCGGCCTATGGAACAGCCGGACGGAGAATTACTACTACCGGCGCATCTACCGTATGGTGGCGGAGAAAATCATGCCAAAGATATGGGTAGTGGCGAAGCAGATGCTTCACTCTCCGCAAACGGCCATCTACTGGGGCAGTTACCTGATGAAGATATGCGACGACACGAAAAACCTGTGTATGCAGTTCGAGAGCGTGGTAACGAACAGTACGCTGACCTTCTCGGACATAGCGTTTCTTGAAATCAATCCGGACATCGCTCCCTTGCTGAAACTCTCGGAGGCCGGGAACATAGACTGGCAACGGATAATGGACGACCTCGCCCATGTGTCGGGCAGCTTTACAAAAGAACATCTGAGAGGCGACCTCGACAACCTGTATAACATGGGTGTCGGACTGGCGACGGCAGGTATCGCCAACCTCGGCGACGCACTGTTGCCAAAGAGCGCGTTCCATGAGCTGATGAGCGGCAAGCTCGGTGCTGTCGCCACCCTGTACGATCACTACGGCAGCCTGCTTGAACAGGCGGAGAACGGTATAGGAGCCATGCTGCTTGACAAAATCGGCGGAAAGGAGAATGTGGCCGGACTGTTCGGCTTCGGAGACTATGACCTTGCCGGATGGGTAAGCGACTATATGAGCGAGACCGCCGGCAGCTACTACACACAAAGGTGGTATATCGCAAGGCGCGATAGAGGGAGTATATCGCTATGCGACTATTACCCACCGACGGATGACAACAGCATACTGAACGGCGGCGCATGGGTACGGTTCAATACAAGTGATCCGGGCTTCTACCCCAGTGCCGCGCAACGTGAGCAGGTGCTTGCCAACTCGGAGGGGCACGCCGGCTGGTCGCGGAGCCGCGTGCAGCAGTTGAACAACCAGAACGACGGTTTCACCTACAGCATCAACTACTGGCAGCAGGGCTATATCATCAGCCGTGGCGGCAAGCAGACGAAGAAAGCATACGCCTACGAGATACACGTCACCAAGAGCTGGAACAGGGAGGAAATCATCTATGAAGATGTATTCGATTCCTATTCGATGGACTTGAATACATTTCGTGCCCAGCTCGAAGCCCGGCTGTCGGAGTTCAACGACAATGAGGAGGGCTATACCTATTATATATCCTCCGGCGCGCGCAACTATTATCAGGCGACGGATGCCGCCAAACTGAAAGGATGCGAGAGCGTGACTATCAGCGTGACCTGTTCGGACGGTGTGACGCTCGGGCAAGGCACGACCCAATACAAGTGCCGGAAGTGCGGCAGCTCGCTGAACGCCCATACCAAAGAGTGCGCCATGCAGACATCAGTCACGGAAAACAGCCTTGACCTTTCGGAACTGGATGCGCTGTTGAGCGAAGCCAACGGCAAAGTCTCCTCGATTGAAGCGCAAATCGGGACACTGGAAGCCGAGAACGCGGTACTGTTAAAGAAGATAAGTACGGCAAGCATCGAGGATGCCGCCATCTACCGGCAACAGTATAACGTCAACAAAACGCAGATAGACAGCCTGAAAACCGAACTGGCGGAATGGAAGAAAAAACAGTCCGACTACACTCAGGCGAAATCGGAAGCCGCCAACGACAACAGCGTGGCGACGGACGACTATTACCGCATACCGGCCATCATGCAGGACTGCAAGGCCGCATACAGCCTGACATGGCAGGACGGAGGCGCATGGAACGGCTATTCGTACATACGCAAGGCGACGATGCCGAATATCAACGGTATCATCACATTCAAGGCTACGGTCTCGATAGCCCGTAAGCCGAAATATTTTCTGGGTATCAAGATACACCGCGCCATCATACAGATCAGTTGGGAACTGACCTCGGAATATACCGACACTCACGTCGCCGATGTGCTGACCTTAGACCCGAACCTGCCCGACGCAGAGAAAGCCAAACAGGTAAATGACCGCATCGCGGAGATAGCCCGGGAATATCTCTCGTGCAAGATTACAACGGAGTATGCCCGAAGCGCGCCGCCGGAAGCGACACCGACCGGAGATGCGTACCATCTGCTATGGTCGAGCGACCGCCTTGAGATAGCGCGAGAGGTGGACAGCCGGATAACGAGGATATACGCCGACCTTGTGTCGCTGGAAAAGATGATGTACTACAAGCGGAGCATCCTCAACGTAATGAGGGATGTGCTGCCATCTCCGGATGCGGATGCAGGGCGCAGACTCACACTTGTGGAGGAATGCCATGACCGCTGGGTCGGGAGTGCGCGGACACTGCGGAACGGCAACGGCAGAAAGGAGGAACGGCCATGAGACGGAACCTGATTGTTGCCCTGCTGCTGTCTGTCCTGCTACCCGGTATCGCCAAGGCGCAGTGGTCGTTCGATGTGGTTTCGGTAGAAGCCTATATCAACGATCACAAGAAGCAACGCAGCCTGCTGCTCGCACGCAGCACATTGGAATACAGCAACAAACTGTTGCACGAATACAGCCGGAAGGAGGTCGGGAACTACAAGGAGCTGAACTTCGACCTTGACCGGTACACGCGCGCCTTCGATGTCATTGACGTGATGTACCAGTCGTTGCGCACGGTGCTGAATGTCAAGAACACCTATACGGCAGTCAGCGACCGCATAGGCGACTACAAGGAGCTGCTGGAGGATTTCAATAAAAAAATATTGAGCCGGGGGCGGATTGAATCAGCCGACACGCTGATTCTCACCATCAATGCGAGGGGGCTGCAAGCCATTGCGCGTGAGGGGGAACAGCTCTACCGTTCGGTGAGCGACCTTGTGCTATACGCCACCGGTGCGGCGGCCTGTTCGACGAGTGACCTGCTGACGGTACTGGAAGCCATCAACCGGTCGCTGGACAACATCGAGCGACATCTGAACCGCGCCTACTTCGAGACATGGAGATACATACAGGTACGCATCGGGTACTGGAAAGCCAAAGTGTATCGCTCGCGCACCAAACAGGAGATTCTCGATGACGCCTTCGGGCGGTGGCGCGGAGCCGGAAGATTGGAACATTAACGATAAAAGGGAAAATAATATGAACAGAAAATTATTACTCATCGCCGTCGCGGTGTTTGCGACGACGGCAGCAAAGGCGCAGAATGTGACCTACAATCATGATTCGTCGAAACAGAATCAGATTACAGTGATGGAGACCGGGACGGGGGCACTCTCGCCCGACCTCTACTATTCGGTGCTGCACAACAAGTATAAGAAGTCGGCGGCGGCCAAGAACAAACTGTCGTTCCGCACGCTGGCAGGTATCAACCTGTACAATCAGGTGGGCGAAGCGGAAGCCATAGACTCCGCGTTGGTCAAGCGAGCGGAGATTGAGGCGTTGAACGTCGCCGACCGTCAGGCGGATATAGCGTGGCTCGCCGAAGGGGAAAAGCTCAACGGACAGATGGAGCGTTTCAGGCGCAACATAGACCGCATACCGCTCTCCGGCGGCACACCAGCGGACAAAGAGCGGTGGACGGAATATTACCATGTATATCAGTGCGCCATTGATGCCACGAAAAACGCCTACATGCCTAACGCCCAGCGGAAGAAAGAGTATCTGCGCATCTATGAGGATGTGAGGCGGCAGAATGAGACGCTCGTGCTGTTTCTCGCCAAGCGTCAGAACGCCACGGCAACGAGCGCGCTGCTGAACGCGACCGACAACCGCACCCTGAACAAAGGGGGAATTGTCGGCAACGCCATGAGCCGGTGGCAGGAATCGCGCCTTGCGGTGCGAGGCTCGCAACCGGGGGGCAACGGAAGCGGCGGCAACAACGGTGACGGAGATGAGACGGTAAACAGAGGGAAATAAAGACAAGGGGCTATGGCAAACGGAAATATACTTTCGGATTTCGGCATCAACCTCATGGAAGAGGAAATAGATGATGTCATCTTTCAAACCAACGAGTTTCTGACGGACGCGACCTTCACCGGCGCGCAAGGGCCTTTCTGGTGGATATTGCAGATGTGCATGGCGTTGGCGGCCCTGTTCTCCATCGTCATGGCGGCAGGTATCGCCTACAAAATGATGGTGAAGCACGAGCCGTTGGACGTGATGAAGCTGTTTCGACCGCTTGCCGTGTCGATTATCATCTGCTGGTGGTATCCGCCTGCGGACACCGGAATGGCAGGGAGCAGAAACAGTTGGTGCTTCCTGGATTTCCTGTCCTATATCCCGAACTGTATCGGGTCGTACACGCACGACTTGTATGAGGCCGAAGCCTCGCAGATTTCGGACAGGTTCGAGGAGGTGCAGCAACTTATCCATGTGCGTGACACCATGTATCACAGCCTGCAGGCACAGGCCGATGTCGCCCATACCGGCACATCAGACCCGAATCTCATAGAGGCGACAATGGAACAGACCGGCGTGGACGAAGTGACCAGTATGGAAAAGGACGCGGCCAAGCTGTGGTTCACGTCGCTGACGGCAGGTGTCGTGGTGGGGATAGACAAAATTATCATGCTGATAGCCCTTGTGGTGTTCCGCATCGGATGGTGGGCGACGATTTACTGCCAGCAGATCCTATTGGGTATGCTGACGATATTCGGGCCGATACAATGGGCGTTCAGCATCCTGCCCAAATGGGAAGGTGCTTGGGCGAAGTGGCTGACACGTTACCTGACGGTGCATTTCTACGGTGCGATGCTCTACTTCGTAGGGTTCTATGTGCTGCTGCTTTTTGATATCGTCCTGTGTATCCAAATAGAAAACCTGACGGCGATAACCGCCAGCGAACAGACGATGGCCGCCTACCTGCAAAACTCGTTCTTCTCGGCCGGCTATCTGATGGCGGCAAGCATCGTCGCGCTGAAATGCCTGAACCTCGTTCCGGATTTGGCAGCATGGATGATACCTGAAGGGGACACGGCCTTCTCTACCCGAAACTTCGGCGAGGGAGTAGCGCAACAGGCCAAGATGACGGCAACCGGCGGCATCGGGTCGATGATGAGATAATCCGACAGACAAAATTATAAACCAATTAATAATCAAAGTAACAATGAAATTGCAAAAGAAAATCGAAAGCTGGTGCAAGGATGAGAACTTCATGCACTATGTACAGGAACGTGTGAGAAAAGAGATGTGCGAGAGTACGGAGAGCCACCGTATCGACCCGGAGTATGAGAAACTGGACGAAGGGTTTGAGTATGAGGACAGGTATATCGTTCCGTTGGTGACCTACCTGACATACAAGCTGCGTCTTGCCGTAGTGCAACGGAATGCAAGGAAGCGCAAAAGAGGTATCTGGTGGGTGCTTGTGCATGTGGAGATGCAGGGACATTATGTAAAGGTGTTCGCTGCGGATTTCGAACCGCTGCTGGCAGAGCTGCGCGAGGCGTTCCTGCCTATGCTCCATACGGAATATATACAGACGTTGAACGGAAAAAGCGAGTAAAGGATGGTAATCAAGAATCTGGAAAATAAAATCAGGCTGGTGGGTATCATCTGCACCGCATTCCTCGTGGGATGCGTCATCATCAGCCTATCGAGCATCTGGACGGCCCGGACAATGGTGACAGACGCACAGCAGAAAGTGTATGTACTGGACGGGAACGTGCCTATCCTCGTGAACCGCACAACAATGGATGAGACATTGGACGTGGAAGCCAAGAGCCATGTAGAGATGTTCCACCGTCTTTTCTTCACGCTGCCGCCGGACGACAAATATATCCGTCACACGATGGAGAAAGCGATGTATCTGGTGGACGAAACAGGACTGGCGCAATACAACACCCTCAAAGAGAGAGGCTTCTACTCCAACATATTGGGTACGAGTTCGGTATTCTCCATCTACTGTGACAGCGTGGCTTTCGACAAAGAGAAAATGGAGTTCACGTTCTATGGCAGGCAGCGCATCGAGCGGCGGAGCAACATCCTCATGCGCGAGCTTGTCACCGCCGGACAGCTCAAGCGTGTGCCACGGACGGAGAACAATCCTCACGGACTGCTCATCGTGAACTGGCGCACGCTGCTGAACAAGGACATAGAACAGAAAACGAAAGCCAACTATTAAACCTCGGGGAACATGAATATCAAGGGATTCAGGCGGATGCTGTTCGGCGAGAAGATGCCGGACAGGAATGATCCGCAGTACAAGGAACGCTATGAGCGCGAAGTGACCGCCGGGCGCAAGTTCGCCAAAGCGACACGCATAGACAAGGCGGCGGCCAAAGTGCAGGGCTTTGCCAACACCCACCGGGCACTGTTCTTAGCCATCGTGTTCGGCTTTGCCATCATCGGTTTCGTATGGAACATCTACCGCCTGACGGCGGCCTACCGGTACAGCCATACGACACGCACGGCGACGGAGATGCAGGATTCGGTACTGAGGGAGCGGCACAAGAGGCTGCAAGGGATAGAAATGAGGGAAAATAAAAACAAAGCGGATGAAGCGCAGTAAGGCTATGGGAATGAATACACGGTTTGAAAAATCAGTCCATTCGTCGGACGAATGGTACACTCCCAAAGAGATGCTGGAAGCGTTGGGCGAGTTCGACCTCGACCCCTGCGCCCCCATCCGTCCGCTATGGCCGACCGCAAAGGTCATGTATGACCGGAATGCAGACGGACTGTCGCGACAGTGGGAAGGGCGAGTGTGGCTGAATCCGCCCTACTCACGCCCTCTGATAGAACAGTTCGTCAGGAAGCTGGCGGAGCATGGCAACGGTATCGCGCTGCTGTTCAACCGGTGCGATTCGAAGATGTTTCAAGATGTCATCTTCGAGAAAGCGAACGGAATGAAGTTCCTGCGCCACCGCATCCGGTTCTATCGTCCGGACGGAACGCGCGGCGACTCTCCCGGCTGCGGCAGCATCCTGATAGCCTTCGGGGAGTACAACGCGGAGATGGTGAAGCACTGCTCCATTGAAGGCAAATATGTACAACTCAATTAAAAATGCACAATGAAGATAACGGATAAAATCAATTTCAGGGAACCGAAGTATATGCTTCCGGCCATTCTCTACCTGCCGCTGCTCGGTGCGTCATATCTCATATTCGACCTGTTCCATACGGAGACAGTGGAGATACAGGATAAGACGCTGCAGACGACGGAGTTCTTGAACCCAGATCTGCCGGAAGCCCAAATCAAGGGTGGCGACGGTATAGGCAGCAAGTATGAGAATATGGCGAAATCGTGGGGTAAGATACAGGACTACTCCGCAGTGGACAACATAGAACGAGACGAACCCGATAAAGAAAAAGAAGAATATGAATCGCAATACACGCAGGACGACATCGCCCTGCTCGACGAACAACAACAGGAGAAAGCTGCGGCAACGCAAGCTGCCGATGCCAAGACACGCGAACAAGAAGCCCTCGCGGAACTGGAAAAAGCCCTCGCCCAAGCAAGGCTGAGAGGACAGAACGAAGTAATGTCGCCTGCCGAAACTGACACGGCAGCATCGGCACAGATGCCTGCGGCTACCATAGAGGTAAAGGGCAAGATAGAGGAAGAGAGCCGGTCGGTAAAAGCCCCGTCCGAAAACGAGCCTCCCAGTGAGGTCGTGCGGAAAGTAAAGACCGCATCGGACTACTTCAACACGCTGGCGAAAGATTCCTATGAGCCGAAGCTCATCAAGGCCATCATTGACGAGAACATCAAAGCGGTGGACGGCTCTCGTGTGCGATTGCGTCTGCTCGATGATGTGGAGATCAACGAATGCGTGGTCAAGCGCGGCTCATATCTGTACGCCACCATGAGCGGTTTCTCGTCAGGGCGTGTGAAAGGGAATATCACCAGTATTCTCATCCACGATGAACTGGTAAAGGTCAGTCTGTCATTGTATGATACGGACGGCATGGAAGGGCTGCATGTGCCCAACAGCCAGTTCCGGGAAACGAGCAAGGATGTGGCGAGCGGTGCGGTGTCGGGCAACATGAACATGAATACAGGCACAACCGGCAGCAGCCTCGCCCAATGGGGAATGCAGGCCGCCACCAACGCCTATCAGAAAACGAGCAACGCCATCGGCAAGGCCATCAAGAAGAACAAGGTGAAGCTGAAATACGGCACGTTCGTGTATTTAGTAAACGGCAGGGAAACCAACAACGGCAGATAGTATGAAGCAGAGGAATATAGGAATAATAGATGTGGACAGCCATAACTTTCCGAACTTCGCGCTGATGCGTGTCTCGGCCTACTACAAGAGCAAAGGCTATGATGCGGAGCGGGCTGTTCCGTCGAAAAGATATGATATTGTTGCTGCAAGCAAGATATTCACCTTCACCCCCGACTATGACTATACCGGCATAGAGGCAGGTATTATGCTAAAAGGGGGAACAGGCTACGACGTGGGGGCCAGACTGCCAAAGGAAATAGAGGAATCCGCAGGTATGGATTATGCGCTATATCCGCAATATCCGTTCTCCGTCCAGTTTTTCTCAAGAGGGTGTATCAGAAGATGTCCTTTCTGTCTCGTCCGTGAGAAAGAGGGATATATCGCACCGGTTACTCCGGTCAACCTCAATCCCAACGGCAAGCACATAGAAGTCCTCGACAATAATTTTTTTGCCAATCCTGCATGGAAAGAAGCCGTGGATTACCTGCTTAACGCCAAGCAGAAGGTAAACCTGCACGGTGTTGATATAAGGATTATGAATGAGGAACAGGCGTACTGGCTCAACAGACTGCCGCTGCACAAGAGCATACATATCGCATGGGATCTGCCGCAGATTGACCTCACGGACAAGCTGAGGGAAGTAACAAAATACATCAAGCCATACAAACTGATGTGCTATGTGCTTGTCGGCTATGATTCGACCATCGAGCAGGATATGTACCGTATCGAGCGGCTTCGCGAACTGGGAATAAAGCCGTTCGTGATGCCTTACCGTGATTTTGATAATGCCAGGATTCCGACCCAGTATGAAAGAGATCTTGCACAATATGTAAACAAACCGATGGTATTCAAGTCCTGCACTTTCGCCGATTTTTCGCCGAGGAAAGGGTTTAAGTGCGGATATTATCTGACGAACAACAGTAAAACGGTATGCTGAAAGTCGACATCATATATAATAAGGATTGTCTCGAAGGATTGAAAGAGCTTCCGGACAAGTGTATAGATGCGGTGATAGCGGATATGCCATACGGTGTGCTGAACCGCAAAAACTGTTCGGCCGGATGGGACAGGCAGATACCGCTTGATGCCCTGTGGGAGCAGTACCGGCGCATTGCCAAGCCCGGCTGCCCCATCATCCTGTTCGCACAGGGTATCTTCTCGGCAAGGCTCATGCTGTCGCAGCCCCGGATGTGGCGGTATAACCTTGTCTGGCGGAAAGACCGTGTGACAGGACACCTGAACGCCAAGCGTATGCCGTTGCGGCAGCATGAGGACATCATCGTGTTCTATGACCGGCAACCGGTGTATCATCCGCAGATGACACCGTGCCTTCCGGAGCAACGGAATCACGGACGGCGCAAATCGGGCAACGATTTCAAGAACCGTTGCTACGGTAACATGAAACTGGTTCCGGTGCGTGTGGCGGATGACAAATATCCGACTTCGGTCATCAGCGTAGCCAAAGAACACAAGACAGGCGCATTTTATCATCCAACGCAAAAGCCTGTGGCGTTGATGGAATACCTGATACGCACATACACCAACGAGGGGGATGTGGTACTGGACAACTGCATAGGCTCGGGCACGACGGCCGTTGCCGCCATACGCACCGGACGGCATTACATCGGATATGACATTGATCCGGCGTATTGCGACATTGCCCGGCAGCGAATCAGGGAGGAACTGGAACGCGGAAGCGGAACGAAAGAAGGGAAATAGAGAAAAAGTAATCAGAAAAATCAAATAAACCAGTGATATGAATATTATTAATGTGAGCAAAAAAGGATTTGTGACGGCACTGCTTCTGACGGCAGGAGTGTTTGCCGCCCATAATGCACAGGCCCAGCGCACCTACGAGGAGATGGAGCGGCTGACAGTCAATGAACAGGTGACGACCGTCATTACGGCGTCAGAGCCTATCCGCATGGTGGATATCTCCACCGACAAGGTAGCCGGCGACCAGCCCATAGGCAACATTATCCGACTGAAACCGAAGGAGACAGGACACGAGGACGGCGAAGTGCTGGCTATCGTGACCATAGTAACAGAGCGATACCGCACACAGTACGCGCTCATCTATACCACACGGATGAAAGAGGCGGTGACGGATAAAGAAGTGCTGTTACGAGAGCAGGATGCGTACAACAATCCGGCAGTGGCAATGTCAACCGCAGATATGGTGCGTTTCGCAAGGCGCGTATGGAGTTCTCCGGCTAAAATCAGGAATGTCGCCACCAAAGCGCACCACATGGTGATGCGCCTGAACAACATCTATGCCGTGGGCGACTACTTCTTCATCGACTTCTCGATAGACAACAGGACGAACATACGGTTCGACATTGACGAGATAAGGGTGAAGCTCGCGGACAAGAAGCTATCCAAGGCGACCAATGCGCAGAGCATAGAACTGACGCCGGCCTTAGTGCTGGAACACGGCAAGACATTCAGGCACGGCTACCGCAATGTGATTGTGGTGAAGAAGATGACCTTCCCCAACGATAAAATCCTGACCATAGAAATGACGGAGCAGCAGATAAGCGGCCGGAATATCTGCCTGAACATAGACTATGAGGATGTGCTGTCAGCCGATTCGTTCAACGTAACTTTATTGGAGGAGGAATGATGATGAAAAAGACTGTAATCCTTATCCTTGCGTGTGTATGCCTTGCCATAAACGCGAACGCCCAGCAAGGCAGCGGCCGCCTCTCGCTCGGCGTGGGGGCACTGTATGAGAACGGTATGGACGTGACGCTCGGCTACGAACATGAGATGAACTACCGACACGCATGGGAGTTTTTCGCCAACGGCTATGTGAAATGGGCGGAGTGCGGCTCATGCGGCCATATCTGTCCGGAATCCTTCTGGCGGAACTACCGCAGCTACGGCTTCGGCGTAGCTTACAAGCCTTGCGTTGTGCGCGGCCGTAACCATTACGGCAACCTGCGTATCGGAGCTTCTGCCGGGAGCGACACGAATAAGTTTCTTACCGGTATTCATGTAGGCTATGAACACAACTATGTGCTGCGGTCGGGATGGACGCTGTACTGGCAGGTAAAGGGGGATGTGATGATAAAAGGCGCGGATCTGTTGCGGACAGGTGTCGTGTTAGGCGTGAAACTACCTATAAAATAAGGAAATAAAAAACAATGAAGATGATGATACGAAAGATACATTTGACAGTGATGGCCGTGGCGGCGGTGCTGTGCGCTGCCTGCGACGCCCATATCGACGTGCCCGACACGGCTGTACGCCCGGGGCATATTCTCTGTGAGGACGGTACGACCCTGCCCTACGGACAGTATGAGCAATCGGGGAAGCGTGCCATAGCGGTTGTCTTCGATACCGGACGGCGTGACGGTACGGAAGGGAACGGCTATGCGGTTTACCTGTGGGAGATTGCTCCGGCTGCGTTTGCGGACAGTCTTGGTATAGAACAGGGAACATCGGCCGACATCGGGGCCTACGACGGAAACACGAACACCTTTGCGCTATATGATACAAAGGAGACGGCTTCGCCTATGGCAGAAGCGGTCTTCGACCTGTGGCGGTACGGACAGAGTGCCTATATACCGTCGGTAGCGCAGATGCGCTTGCTGTATGCCATCCGGGAGACGGTCAATCCCATCGTGACGAAATGCGGCGGTGATCCGTTGCCGTCGGAGTCTGACGCGGACTGCTGGTACTGGACATCGACGGAGGTCAAGGGGCAGCAGACCGCCAAAGCGTGGCTCTACTCGCTGGGGAGCGGCGCGATACAGGAAACGCCCAAGACACAGGCGCACCGGGTAAGGCCGATTATCACATTGAACCAATAGTAACGAACAGAGGGAAAGGACAAAGAAAATGGAAGAAAGCAAGGAGCTACAAGGGTTCTACAAGATATTCCGCGCGGTAATTTATGTCTCCGTTCTGATGGAGTTCTTCGAGTACGCCATCGACCCTGCCATGCTCGACCACTGGGGCGGCATACTCTGCGACCTGCACGGACGCATCAAGCGGTGGATGATATACAACGACGGCAACCTTGTGTACAGCAAGGTCGCCACCTTCCTGTTGATATGCATCACCTGTATAGGTACGCGCAACAAGAAGCATCTGGAATTTGACGCGCGCAGGCAGGTGCTATATCCGCTTATCAGCGGACTGTTCCTTATCGTGCTGTCGGTATGGCTGTTCCACCGTCCTATGGAAACGAGGTTCTATACGTTGCCACTGAATATCATATTCTATATGGCAGCCACGCTTGCCGGCGTGATACTGGTGCATATCGCACTGGACAATATCTCGAAGTTCATCAAGGAGGGACTGGGGAAAGACCGCTTTAACTTCGAAAACGAAAGTTTTGAGCAATGCGAGGAATTGCAGGAGAACCAGTACAGTGTAAATATACCGATGAGATACTATTTCAAGGGGAAATTCCGCAAGGGATGGGTGAATATAACCAACTGTTTCAGGGGCACATGGGTAGTAGGAACGCCGGGCAGCGGCAAGACGTTCTCGATTATCGAACCGTTCATACGGCAGCACAGTGCCAAGGGCTTCTCGATGGTAGTATATGACTATAAATTTCCGACACTTGCGACGAAACTCTATTACCACTACAAGAAGAACCAGAAGCTCGGCAAAGTGCCCAAAGGGTGCAAGTTCAACGTCATTAACTTTGTGGACGTAGAGTACAGCCGAAGGGTGAACCCGATTCAGGCGAAGTACATCAACAACCTCGCTGCGGCGAGCGAGACAGCGGAAACGTTGTTGGAATCCCTGCAGAAAGGGAAGAAAGAGGGAGGCGGCGGCAGCGACCAGTTCTTTCAGACTTCAGCGGTGAACTTCCTTGCAGCCTGTATCTATTATTTCGTCAACTACGAGAAAGAGCCATACGATGCCGACGGCAAACGGCTGTATGCAGAGAAGCGGCAAGATCCGCAAACAAAATTCTGGAAGCCGACCGGCGTGGTGCGTGACCGCGAGGGGGGCAACATCGTGGAGCCAGCCTACTGGTTAGGGAAATACTCGGATATGCCGCATATCCTGTCGTTCCTCAATGAGAGTTACCAGACTATCTTTGAGGTACTGGAGACCGACAACGAGGTCGCGCCATTGCTCGGCCCGTTCCAGACCGCCTTGAAAAACAAGGCGATGGAACAGTTGGAGGGTATGATAGGTACGTTGCGCGTCTATACCTCACGACTGGCAACGAAAGAGAGTTATTGGGTATTTCACCGCGACGGTGACGACTTCGACCTGAAAGTGAGCGACCCGAAAAATCCTTCTTATCTCTTGATAGCCAACGACCCGGAAATGGAGAGTATCATAGGCGCGTTGAACGCACTGATTCTGAACCGCCTTGTCACGCGCGTGAATACCGGGCAGGGAAAGAACATACCGGTGTCAATCATCGTAGATGAGCTACCCACGCTTTACTTCCACAAGATTGACAGGTTGATTGGTACGGCGCGAAGCAATAAGGTGAGCGTAACGCTCGGTTTTCAGGAGCTTCCGCAACTTGAGGCAGATTATGGAAAAGTCGGGATGCAAAAAATCATCACAACGGTAGGTAACGTGGTAAGCGGTTCGGCCCGAGCGAAAGAGACATTGGAATGGCTGTCGAATGACATCTTCGGCAAGGTGGTGCAGGTCAAAAAAGGCGTGACGATCGACCGGGATAAAACGAGTATCAATCTCAACGAAAACATGGATAGCCTTGTGCCTGCCTCTAAAATCTCCGACATGGCGACAGGATGGATTTGCGGCCAGACGGCGAGGGACTTCACCAAGACAAAGACCGGCACAGGCGGTTCGATGAACATTCAGGAATCGGAGGAGTTCAAGACCTCCAAGTTCTTCTGCAAGACAGACTTCGATATGGGGGAAATAAAGCAGGAGGAAGCGAGCTATGTGCCGCTACCGAAGTTCTACACCTTCAAGTCGAGGGATGAGCGTGAGCGCATCCTGTATAAGAACTTCGTTCAGGTGGGACAGGATGTAAAAGAGATGATAAAGGATGTGCTAAACAAGCGTGGGGCGAAATAGCGGTCGAGGTTGAGATAAGATAAGAGAATAAATAAATTTCTTGTACGCTGCGTACAAGTTTTTTATCCTGGCATTTCTCTGCATAGAAAGGCAAGGGGAAAGCGAGAACCGCCTGCAATAATCATGATGTTATTGCAGGCGGTTTTTTCGGACATAAGAATGAGCAACGTGAACCCGATATATGAATAAATGTCATCATCTCCAGCGGTTTTATCGCCCAAAAGCACTATATTTGCAATCAAAACAGATTTATTATAAATGACTAAGGAAATAAACAGAATAAAAGCCGTATTGGCGGAAGCCGGAAAGACAAACCTGTGGCTTGCCGAGCAACTGGGTGTAAATCAGACCACGGTATCGAAATGGTGTACAAATACCTGCCAGCCAGACCTGCACACCATCTCCCGTATAGCGGAATTACTCAATGTGAGCCGCAGAGAACTGCTGCGTCCTTAAAATCTATATTCATCATGACAGAACATACAACAGATATAGAGGGCAGACTTCGTGCCTTGATAAGCCGTGGCGAGACTTCGGAAGTGGAGTTCAAATCGGCACGCGGTGGATTTCCCGGCAGTTTCTGGGAAAGCTACTCGGCTTTCGCCAACACCGACGGCGGCACGATCGTGCTTGGTGTGGTGGAGAAGAACAACCGTTTCTTCTTTGACGGACTGACGGAAGAGACCATTATCCGCTACAAGAAGAATTTTTGGGACTGTGCCCATAACAGAGGTAAAGTAAGCGTTTGCCTGCCCCGTGAATCGGATGTAAGAATCGAGCAAATCGAGGAGTCGTACATCCTGATATGCGACATCCCCCGCGCGAGCTACGAGCTTCGCCCCGTTTACATCACCACCAACCCGTTCGGGAATACTTACCGACGGAATCACGAGGGGGATTATCTTTGTAACGATGCGGAGGTAAGGCGTATGTTCGCGGACGCCGATCACGACCGTCATCCGCAGGACGGGCGTATTCTCGTGGGCTTTGAGTTCGAGCGAGACATAGACAAGGAATCCTTGCAGCAGTACCGTCAGACACTCGCCAGCCTGCAGCCCACCCATCCGTGGGTTGGAATCAGCGACATGGATTTCCTGAGAAAGACCGGGGCATACGCCACGGAATATGAGACCGGGAAAGAGGGATTCACGCTGGCCGGTCTATTGATGTTCGGCAAGTACGACAGCATTATCAACCGTTCGGGCGCCCCGATGTATTTCGTTGATTATCGGGAACGTGTCGCGACCGACAACCCCGATATAAGGTGGACGCACCGTATCTATCCGGACGGTTTGTGGGAAGCCAACCTCTACCAGTTCTATGTAAGGGTGTATAACCGCCTGATACAGTCGCTGCCACGTCCGTTCATGATGAAAGACGGAGTGCGTC
>ENA-ORVC01000565-ORVC01000565.1-human-gut-metagenome-genome-assembly--contig:-NODE-565-length-39071-cov-8.948329_pt1 | contig 39071 bp, 33 predicted proteins | sample MGYA00242092_ERZ509234 | MGnify/ENA primary metagenome ERZ509234 (study PRJEB26280, sample SAMEA2338800) | human gut metagenome | biome: human gut; feature: human-associated habitat; material: faeces... | reverse complement strand
CTGGCCTTCGAGGGGCATCGTTTCTGGGACATCCGCCGCTGGAAGATCGGTGCCGAAACGACGAAGGTTTATGGGCTTACGATTACTCCGCAGAACGATGGCTCGTTCAGCTATATGCGGTCGGTGATCCAGCAGCGCGGCTGGGAGGACAGGATGAATTTCTATCCGATTGCGGATGCCGAGCTTTTCAAAAATCACAACCTCGTCCAAAACGACGGTTGGAAATAGTCAAACCGATAAAAATACGATACGATGAAAAACAAGATTTGGGCGACATTCGCGTTTGCGGCGATCTTCTGTTCGGCATCCTGCGCCGAGGACGATACGTTTGCCTTCAATCCCGATTACAACACTCAGGACGGGTATACTCCTGACGGGATCGCCTCTTGGCCGCAGGCTATCTTCTGCTTCGACGACAACCGCTGTACGGAGGTGGAAATGGCTCCCAGCCAGGCTGCCCTGCGGGGGATCGAAACATCCGGCAACCGGGCGACGGCGCTCGCATTCGCCTCGCAGGACAACCTCTCGTTTACGAACACCTCCACCGGGGCGCACTCGACCGAGTATATCCTGCGTGTGGAGGATATCGACGCCGAAATCCCTGCGATCTGGATGCAATGCGCGACGCGGCAGCAGATAAGCAAGGGTTTTACGCTCAAACCGCTTACCTCGTCCGTGAAGGTGGTACTGGTAAATGCCCCCGATACGCTGCGATCCGTCGTACTCACCCTTCCGCGTATGACCGATGCGCTTTACATCGCTTCGGGAAAGACCGAACCTTTCGGTGAGGCGCTGGAAAAACAGGTCGAGGTAGGCCGCGCGGGGGCGGAGTTCAACATCTTCCCGATGGCCCGGCAGACAGCGGCCTGGAAATTGGGGTTCAAGGTCAGGTTCCCCAATTCGGAAGCAGATGGTTACATGATGCTGCGGGAGGGTGTCGCTGCAGGGCAGACGATCGACCTGGAGATAGACTTCTCGAAACTGGAAGAGGAGTTCACGTACGATGTGGCTTACCGCGTTGCGGCCTACGGTGAACAGGGCGGTGAATTGACGAAGGGCGAATTCTTCCCGGTGCTGCCGGGCGACGACAAGTTCAGGGACGCGAATCCCTATTACAACGTATACGTGCTCAAGGATCGCCGCTGGCAGACCGTCGAGGTGCGCAATGCCCTTTGTTCCGATTCCCCGAACCATCACGAGGAAATATGGAATGACTGGGACAACTCCAAGAAACTGCGCGATACGATGTGTTATGCGCTCTTTACCCACGATTTTGCGGATGCCGTGCGTGTGAAGGTCGAAAAACGCAGCGGATTTTCGCGTGTGGCCGTACGTCCGTCGGCGTACGGGATTACGACCAAGGAGAGCGCCAGCAGCAATACGGTCGAATTCACGCTTCCGGCGTATGAGAAACGCAAGGTGTCGGTCGAGTTCGACGGCGACCGCTACCACAACCTGTTCCTCATGCCGAGCCGTCCCGATACACGGAAGCCTGCGGTGTCGGGCGGCAATGTGAGCTACTATGGCCCCGGTGAGCATACGGAAGGCATTATCGTCCTGACCGAGGGGCAAACGCTCTATGTCGACGAAGGGGCGGTGCTCTATCCGCAGAACATACAGGTCAGGGGCAACGGCGTGACGATTGCAGGCCGGGGCGTCATCTCCGGCGAGAAGATGCGCCATTGGGGCGAGGAGTTTTCCAACGCCGATGTGATGATCGACGTGCAGGGGAACAAACACGAGGGCGGCTATACGGACTTCCGGATCGAAGGCGTTACGATGATCGATGCCCCGAGTTGGTGCCTGCGCGTCATGAATACCGATAACGTGGCCATTGAAAACATCAATATGATCCACTGGGATCTCAACGGCGACGGTATCGACCTGTGTACGGTCACCGGGGCCACGATCAACGATTGCATGTTGCGTGCTTACGACGATTGCATCACGCTCAAGGTGCGTTCCAATGCCGATCCCTATGGCAATGTCCACGACATCAGGATCACCAACTGTATCATCTGGGGCGACTATGCCCGCGGCATCGTCGTGGGCCCCGAGTGCGGCAACGTATGGTGGGCATCGGGCGATATCCGCAATATCGAGATCCGCAACTGTACCGTGCTGGAGGCTGCCCGCGGACAGGCGCTCGCCATTATGCAGGAACTGGGCGATTTTTCGGAGGCCGGAGGGCCGGCGCTGATCGACAACGTGCTCTTCGAAGACTGCGTGGTGGACAATATCCATTCTTCGGGCACCCCGATCTATACCAGCCAGGTCAACAAAGGCGAGTCCTGCGAGATGAAGAATGTGGTCTTCCGCAATGTGACGATCCTCGACGGGCTCGGGTGCCAGCCCTCGCAGGTAAATGTCAACAATACCTATACGAGTATAGATTTCGACAACCTGATCTATAATTCGCGCAAGATCACCTCCTTCGGCAAGGAGATCGTCCTGAAAGATGCTTCGAGCGAGCCTTGGGAACACACCTGGATATCGTTCAAATAGTACATTCAATCCATTTTATTCATTCCTGCCCTTTCCGGCGGAGCCCGGTTGTCCGGGCTCCCCGGCAAGGAGTATTAATTTCTATTCCGTATATGAGAATCATTTCAGAGATTTCCGTTGCCGCGAGCCTGCTTTTTGCGGTGGCATGCCACGATCCGCAGCCGGGTGCAGACCTTGTTCCCCTGCCCGCGGAGATGACCTTTACCGGCGGCTATTTCCAGACCGACAGCGTGTCTTTCGCCCGGGGTGTCGCCGACGGCAGGGTCGTCTGTGAACTCGATGCCTCTTCGCCGAACCTTTCACGCGAGGGGTATGGGCTCGAAGTCCGCAGCGACGGCATCCGGATCACCGCGGCCGACTCCGCCGGGCTGTTCTATGCCCGGCAGACGCTGCTGCAGCTGCTCACGGCAAAAGGTATCCCGTGTGTGAAGATTACCGATAATCCGCGTTTCGGCTACCGGGGTATCCATCTCGACGTTTCGCGCCATTTCTTTGCCAAAGAAGAGGTTTTCAAGATACTCGATGAAATGGCACGTTACAAGCTTAATGTCTTCCACCTGCACCTGACCGACAACGGTGGCTGGCGCATTCAGATCGACAGGTACCCTTTGCTGACCCGGCTCGGAGCTTTCCGGACGGAGGCCGACTGGCTCAAGTGGTGGGAATTCGGCGACAGACGCTACGTTCCGGAGGGGACGCCCGGGGCCTATGGCGGTTATTATACGAAGGATGACATCCGGCAGATCGTGGCTTATGCTGCGGCCCGTTATATCGAGGTGATTCCCGAGATTGAATTCCCGGCGCACTCCGACGAGGTTTTTATCGGCTATCCGGAATTGTGTTGCAGCGGAAAGCCCTATACGAGCGGCGAATTCTGCGTAGGCAATCCCGCAACTTTCGAATTCATGGACGGTGTGCTGACCGAGGTTATGGAGCTTTTTCCTTCCCGGCGGATACACATCGGCGGCGACGAAGCCCGCAAGGCCGCCTGGAAAACCTGCCCCAAATGCCAGTTGCTCGCCAAGGAGCTGGGTGGTCTGGACGAAGTGCAGTGTTACCTGATCGAACATGCCGAAAAATTCCTTGCCGAACACGGCCGGATGATGGTCGGGTGGGACGAGATACTGCGGAACAATCTGCGGCCTACGTCCGTTGCGATTTCGTACCGCGGACAGAGGGGGGCTATCGAAGCCGCCAACCGCGGGTACGACGCGGTCATGTCTCCGGGCGAAATCATCTATTTCGACTGGTACCAGGCTAATCCGCACACGCAGCCGCGGGCGATGAGCGGATTCTCACCCATCAAGAAAATGTACAGCTTCGAACCTGTCCCCGATACGCCCGAAAGGGCTGCGGCCAACGAGTCGCTTGTTAAAGGCGAATATGTGGCCCCGGATTCGGTCGAGCACATCCGCCCGAATGCTGCATCGCATATTATCGGGGTGCAGGGATGCACATGGGCCGAGTTCATAGGTACTCCCGAGCATTTGGAATACATGATTTTTCCGCGCCTGCTCGCCATTGCCGAATTGGGATGGACACCCCGGGAGCGCCGTCTGTGGGCGGACTTCCGCCGTCGTGTCAATAGCCAGATCCCCCGCTTGCTTGCCCGTGGGGTCAATGCCTTCACGCTTAGCAACGATGTCGAGATCACGGCACGCATCGTCAGGGAGGGCCGCAAGGCCCGGGTTACGCTGGATACGGAAAAATATCCGGCCGAAGTGCGTTATACGCTCGACGGCAGCGACCCGACGGTCGGGTCGGACATCTACTCCGGCCCGTTCGTCGTGGAGGCCGGGACGACCGTGAAGGCGGCCCTGTTTGCCGGAGGGAAACCTGCCGGCAGCATTGCCGAACTCTACGTCGACGCGTGTCATGATGTGGAGAATTATTATACCTATCTCGAAACTCCCGAGGTATATGCTTCGACGAACCGCTGATGCCCCCCCCCTGATTCTCTCGTGCCGGAACCCGGATAGCATGGCCTCCGGGGTTTGTACCTGTGGTATTTGCGTTGCCGGTACGGATTCGGGGCAGGTGCCGGTTCAGAAAAGACCTTGAGTGGATATACCAGAAAACCGAATATCAAAAATAGAAATGAAAAAAATTCCGATTTTGTTTCTGGGCTTGCTGGGCGGACTGGCCGCATGTACCCGGATACCCCCGGCCATAGCGCCCGATAAAAAGATAGAAACCCGCATCGGGGAGCTGCTCCAAAAGATGACCCTCGAAGAGAAGATCGGGCAGATGTGCCAGTTGACGGCCGGGGTGGTGATCGACCAGAGCGACCCGCAGCACCCGGTGTTGAGCGAGGCGCTGCTCGATACGGTGATCGGCCGCTATAAGGTTGGGTCGATCCTGAATATTCCCTTCGGCGTGGGGCAGCCCCGTGAGGTGTGGGCCAGGTTTATCAATTGCATCCAGCAACGTTCGCTCGACGAACTGGGGATTCCCTGTATCTATGGGGTAGACCAGATTCACGGCGCATCCTATACGCAGGGGGCGACCCTCTTTCCGCAGGGCATCAATATGGGGGCGTCGTTCAATCGCGGACTCATGCGCAGATGCTCCGAAATTTCGGCTTATGAGACCCGGGCATGTGCGATACCGTGGACCTTTGCCCCGGTCATGGATCTGGGGCGCGATCCGCGCTGGCCGCGCATGTGGGAGAGTTACGGCGAGGACACTTACGTCAATTCGCAGATGGCCGTGGCGTCGGTGCTCGGATTCCAGGGGGATGATCCCAACCGTGTCGACGACCGTCATGTCGCGGCCTGCATCAAGCATTTCATGGCCTATGGCGTACCCGTGTCGGGCAAGGATCGCACACCCTCTTCGGTGACTCGAAATGTGTTGAGGGAGAAGTATTTCGCTCCTTTTATGGAGTGCATTCGGGCCGGGGCGCTGTCGCTGATGGTCAACTCGGCCAGCAACGGCGGTATGCCGTTCCATGCAGACCGGGAGTTGCTCACGGGATGGGTCAAGGAGGAACTCAACTGGGACGGTCTGATCGTGACGGACTGGAATGACATCTACAACCTTTGCGAGCGCGACCATATTGCCGCGAGCCGTAAGGATGCCGTGCGCATTGCGGTCAATGCCGGTATCGACATGGCTATGGTACCGTCGAGTTGGGATTTCTGTATCTATCTCAGGGAACTTGTCGAGGAGGGGCAGGTCTCCATGGAGCGCATTGACGATGCGGTGAGCCGTGTGCTGCGCCTGAAATTCCGCCTCGGCCTTTTCGAAAAACCGTTTTGGAATACCGGCGATTTCCCGGAATTCGCCAGTGACGAATATGCTGCCGTGGCATTGCAGGCTGCCGTGGAGTCGGAGGTACTGCTCAAGAACGAAGGCGGCCTGTTGCCGCTGGAGCGGTCTGCACGGATACTGCTCGCGGGGCCGAATGCCAATTCGATGCGCTGCCTCAACGGAGGATGGTCGTATTCGTGGCAGGGCGACCGCTGTGACGAATTTGCCGGGGACTACAATACCATTTATGAGGCTTTACGCAATAAATTCGACCATGTGGACTATGTCCCCGGTGTGGAGTATGCGCCGCCCCGCTATGACAACTGGCAGGAAGAGTGCGTGACAGGGATCGACAAGGCCGTATCAGCGGCGGCCGGAGCCGATGTGATTATTGCCTGTATAGGCGAAAATTCCTACTGCGAAACGCCTGGTAACATGGATGACCTGAACCTTTCTCAGAACCAGAAGGAGCTGGTGCGGGCCCTTGCGGCGACCGGGAAGCCGCTTGTGCTGATCCTCAATGAAGGCCGCCCGCGCGTCATAGGCGATATCGAGCCGCTTGCGCAGGCCGTGGTCGACATCCTGCTGCCGGGCAATTACGGCGGCGATGCCCTGGCCGACCTGCTTGCGGGAGATGCAAATTTCAGCGCCCGATTGCCGTTCACTTATCCGCGCATGGTCGGTGCATTGGCGACTTACGACTATAAGCCCTGCGAGAATATGGCAGCCATGACGGGCGAATACAATTACGACGCCGTGATGGATGTGCAGTGGCCGTTCGGGCATGGGCTGAGCTATACGGAATTTGCATATAGCAATTTCGGTGTCGACCGCCGCATGTTCGGTGCCGACGATGTGCTGACCTTTACGGTCGATGTGACCAACGTCGGTAAAGTGGCCGGCAAGGAGGCCGTGATGCTCTATTCGAGCGACCTGGTCGCCAGCCTTACACCGGATGTAATCCGCCTGCGTGATTTCGAGAAGGTTGCGCTCGAACCGGGCGAATCCCGCACGGTGACGTTCGCTGTTCCGGCCAGCGACCTGGCCTTCGTCGGGCACGACGGCTGCTGGAGGCTCGAGGAGGGGGAATTCAGGATGCGCTGCGGCAGTGAAACGCTTCGGATCAGTTGCACGCAAACCAAAGTCTGGGATACACCCAATATCCCGTAAGTACGATTAGGTGTAATATTGAAAGGCCGTCCTCACTGCATGGGACGGTTTTTTCTTGCCTCCTGCCGGAATTATGTGTTGTCGATCCGGCCTGCTGCCGGCTCGGAAACGGGCAACAGCCTTTGGGGGATTCGCATTATTTCGGATTATTTTTGTCGGAATCGTTCGTTTCTTGCAGGCAAATAGTTATTTTTGCACAAATAACCGTAACTGAAATGGAGGATATCATCAAACTTCACGACAAAAAGTTCAGGATCATGATCCCCGCCGCCAAGATCGACGAGGCCGTGGCCGCCGTAGCCTGCCGCATCAACGAGGACTACCGTGACAAGCCGACGCCGTTGTTCGTGGGCGTACTGAACGGCTCGTTCATGTTCATGAGCGACCTGATCAAGAAAATCGAGTTCAACAACGAGCTGTCGTTCGTGAAGCTGGCCTCGTACGAAGGTACTTGCTCGACGGGGTGCGTGAAGAACCTGATCGGGCTGAACAACAGCATCGAAGGCCGCCATGTGATCATCGTCGAGGACATCGTCGACACGGGCGAGAGCATCGAGCACATGATCGGCGAGCTGAAGTCGCATAATCCCGCGAGCATCGAGGTCTGCACGCTTTTTTTCAAACCGGGTTCCTACCGCAAGCAACTGCCGATCAAGTACCGCGCCATGGAGATCGGCAACGAGTTCATCGTGGGCTACGGCCTGGACTACGACCAGTTGGGACGCAGCCTGAAGGATATTTACGTGGTTACCGAATAGATGGCTCTGAAGACCGATAGCGAACTGCTCGACGGCGGGCGCAAGCTCCCCCTGGTCGAAGATTTCTACACGATTCAGGGCGAGGGCTTCCATGCCGGGAAACCCGCCTATTTCATCCGCCTGGGCGGATGCGACGTGGGATGCCGCTGGTGCGACGCCAAATACACGTGGAATCCCAGGCTCTATCCCCCGACCGACGTACGGACGGTGATCGACCGTGCTACGGCATGTCCTGCGCAGGCGATCGTCATCACGGGCGGCGAACCGCTGCTTTATCCGCTGGGGGTGCTGACCGAAACACTGCACGCCAAGGGGCTGGAGATATTCCTCGAAACGTCGGGGACGCACCCCTTCTCGGGGTATTTCGACTGGGTGTGCCTGTCGCCCAAGCGGCAGCAACCGCCGCTGGACGAAGCGTTCGGGAAGGCGCACGAACTGAAGGTGATCGTCGGGGACGAGGCCGATTTCGAATGGGCCGAGCGCAATGCCGCACGGGTGGGAGCCCGGTGCATCCTCTACCTGCAACCCGAGTGGAGCGTTGCGGAACGCATGATGCCCGCGATCGTCGAGTATGCGAAGGCGCATCCGAAATGGAATATCTCGATCCAGACTCATAAATACATGCACATACCCTGATGGGCTTCGAAGTAGGCAAAAAGTTCTGGATCGCCGCCACGGCGGTCATCGTCGTCGTCACGTTGTTCGTGGTGGGGCGGAACCTTTTGCATGCAGTGAAGATCAAGCGGCAGATCAACGCCCTGGAGCGGGAACGGGAGTTTTACCGGGCCAGGATCGAACAGGACAGCACGCTGCTGGAGCGCCTGCGCTACGACGACTATCTGGAGGAGTATGCCCGCGAGAACTATCACATGCAGCGCAGCGACGAGCATGTATACATCATCAAGGAGTGATTTTTCCGATCCGTATGACTTGACGGCGACCCGGCGGGCTGCCGTTTTTTTGTGTTACAGCCGGGCCTGCCGGGATGCGGCCGTTTTCCGCCTGCCCGGTAAATCCGGGGTGGTGGCCGTTGCCAACACCCGGTCAGTAATGCGTGAACCCGTGCCAGTCCAGGGCCCGGGGCCGGCCGTTTTCGAGCCACTCCAATTTGTCGCTGTCCGTGATGTGGCCGACGGGGTGGAGCGGCGTGCCGAAGCGTGCGCGGAAATCGGCGGCGAGCCTGTCGGCGGCCGCCGCGTCGGCCGTGAGCAGGAGCTTGTAATCCTCGCCCCCGCAGGCGGCTGTTTCGACGTCTGCCCCTTGGGCGAGGGGGATACGGCCGATGTCGATCGCGGCGCCTACCCCCGAGCGCTCCATGATGTGGCGGATATCCGAGGCCAGCCCGTCCGAGAGGTCCATCATGGCGTGTATTTCGGGGCGTGCGCCGAGCCAGATGCCTTCGGCCACTTGGGGCTGCGGGTTGCGGTGGGCTGCGGCGGCGGGGGTGTCGTAGCGCCCGGCGAGGATGTCGCGCAGCCCGGCGCCCGAAAGTCCGAGTTCTCCGGCGACGAGTATCGCGTCGCCGGGGCGTGCCCCGCTGCGGCGCTTGATGTGTGCGTCGGCGATGCGGCCGATGGCCGTGACATTGATCGTGATGCCTGCCGCCGAGCGGGTCGTGTCGCCCCCGGCGAGCGTGACGCCGAACGCTTCGGAGAGTTCCCGGTAGCCGAGCATGAACTCTTCGGCCCATGTGCCGGCCGTGTCGGCCGGGAGCGACAGCGACAGCAGGGTAGCCACCGGGCGGGCGCCCATCGAAGCGACGTCGCTCAGGTTTACGGCAAGGGATTTGCGCCCCAGTTCGCGGGGCGAAGTTGCGGGACGCAGGAAATGGACGCCTTCGGCGAGCATGTCGGTCGTGAAGACCAGCGATTCGCCCTCCCCGACGGGGAGCACGGCGCAATCGTCGCCGATCCCTTCGAACCCGTTGTCGGGCAGAGCGGCGAAGAGTTCTTTTATGTGGTCTATGAATCCGAATTCGGTCATGGTTCTCGGGTGTGTCCGGCCGCGGCGCCCCGCCGGCCGGTGCGGGTTTTCGGGTTTTTCACGTGCGGCTGCCGCCCCGGGGGCGGAGTCCCCGCCTGGGGACGGGAACGAAGCCTGTGCGAACCGCGGCAGGGGCGTGGGCGGCGTTTGAAATCATTATTTAACGGGCGATGTCGAACAAAGGTATTAAAAATTCTTTAAAATCACTATCTTTGCCTGCGGATTGCGCCGGGTATGCCGTGCGTGTCAAACAGTCTCGAAGATGAAGATATTGATTCTCAACGGCCCGAACCTCAATTTGCAGGGGCGGCGCGATACCGGGGTCTACGGCACCCGGACTTTCGAAACCTTTTTCGGGGAGCTCGAAGCACTCTATCCGGCCGTCGGGTTCGGTTATTTCCAGTCCAACCTCGAAGGCGAGCTGATCGACGCCGTACAGCAGGCCGACGGTACCTACGACGGTGTGGTGCTCAATGCCGGCGGATATACCCATACGTCGGTGGCGCTGCGCGATGCGGTGTCGGCGGTGTCGGTGCCGGTCGTCGAGGTGCACATCTCGTCGATCCTCGCGCGAGAGGAGTTCCGCCACGTCTCGCTCCTGGCTCCCGTGGCCGTGGGCTCGATCATGGGTTTCGGGTTGGATTCCTACCGGCTGGGCGTCGAGGCCCTGTTGCTCCGCGGCAGGGAGTAAGCCCCGGGTTCCCGGAGCGGCCCATTCCCCGGCCCGGTACGGGAGGGCGTGCGGAAGTTTCCCGGGGCTGTCCGCGCAGAGCGTGTGCAGGAGCGGCACCGGGCGTAACGTAAAATGTCGAAATACTAATATTTTAGCATCATACTTGTATGTATAGAATGAAAAAAACCAAGATCGTCGCAACAATGTCGGATTTCCGTTGCACCGAAGAGTTTGTGAAAAACCTTTTCGATGCCGGTATGGACGTGGTTCGTGTCAATTCGGCGCATGTCTCGGAAGAGGGCGCTACGCATATTGTCGAGACCGTACACCGCGTTAACCCGGCTATCCCGATCATGATAGATACGAAGGGCCCCGAAATCCGTGTCACGACGATCGCCGACGAGTACGGCAACAGCATCAATTTCCGGCCGGGCGACCGTGTCGCCGTGCGCGGCTCGGACGGCAGCGACAAGACGACCCGCAAGGTGGTCTACATGAACGTGCCGAACATCGTGGATGACATACCCGTCGGGGCGCGGATGCTCATCGCCGATGGCGAGCTGGAGATCCGTGTTGTGGAAAAGACCGCCGAGGAGCTGATCTGCGAATTCGTCGTGGGCGGCGCCATGCGTTCGCGCAAGAGCGTCAACGTGCCGTCGGTGTCGATCAACCTGCCTTCGGTGACGGAGAAAGACCGCCGGTTTATCGAGTGGGCCGTGAAGAACGACGTGGATTTCATCGCACACTCGTTCGTGCGCAGCGCCAGGGACATCAAAGCCGTGCAGGACATCCTCGATGCCCACGGCAGCAAGATCAAGATCATCTCGAAGATCGAGAACCGCGAGGGGCTCGACAACATCGACGAGATCATCGAGGCGTCGTACGGCATCATGGTGGCGCGCGGCGACCTGGGGGTGGAGCTTCCCGCCGAGGCGATTCCCAATACCCAGCGGCGTATCGTCGAGAAGTGCATTTGCGCCAAGCGTCCGGTGATTATCGCCACTCAGATGCTCTATTCGATGGTCAAGAGCCCGCGTCCGACGCGCGCCGAGGTGAGCGACGTGGCGAGTGCCATTTACGAGCGCGTGGACGCCGTGATGCTGAGCGACGAGACGGCGATGGGCGACTTTCCCGTGGAATCGGTGGAAACGATGGCCCGCATCGCCCGCGAGATCGAGCGTGACGAGACGCATTTCAAACCGATGATCGACATGGACATGGTCTCGGTGAACCACGAGATCACGGCGCAGCTGGCACGTTCGGCCGTGCGTGCCTCGACCAACCTGCCGATAAAATATGTGGTGCTCGATACCAAGACCGGCCGTACGGGCCGTTACCTGGCGGCATTCCGCGGGCAGAAAACCGTGATGGCCGTATGCTATCAGCTGCATGCGCAGCGTATCCTGGCCCTGTCGTACGGCGTGGTGCCGATCCTGCGCAACCAGGAGCTGAAGGACAGGTACCACTTCCTGATCGACGCGCTGGAGGTCATCGAACAGCACCAGAAGCTCGACGGGCAAGACCTGCTGGCAATCGTGGGCGGCAGTTTCGGCCCCGACGGCGGTGCGTCGTACGTCGAGATCGCCAATGTCCTCAATATCCGCAGGCGTAACGAAGAGATCGTTGCCGCGCAAAAATCTTAGGCGGTGGACGGGCAGCTCAGGGATAAGGTAGCCAGCGGCGTGGCGTGGAGCATGGCCGAGAAAGTCGGTACGATGCTTCTCCAGCTGGCCGTGAGCCTTACGATCCTGCGGCTGCTGAACCCCGCCATCATGGGTGTGATCGCGATCCCGACGGCCTTCCTTGCCGTGGCGATCGTGATTGCCGACAGCGGCTTTTCGCAGGCGCTGATCCGCAAGGGGACACCTACGGCCGACGATTACAAATCGGTCTTCGCCTTCAACGTCGGGGTTGCGCTCGTGCTTTACGGGGTGCTGGTAGCGCTGGCGGGGAGCATCGCGCGGTTCTACGACATGCCGGAAATCACGCGGATAGCACCGGTATTCTTCCTCCAACTGCCGCTGAGCGCCGCATGTGCGATCCAGAATACGATTTTTGTCCGGACATTCCGCTTCGCACTGCTCTCGAAGGTCACCTTCGCCTCGTGGTTCATCGCCGGGATGGTGGCTATCGGCCTCGCATTGGCCGGGTTCGGGATCTGGTGCATCGTGGTGCAGCGCGTATTGCAGGCCTCCGTGCGGGCCTTGCTGTTGTGGTGGCTGAGCGACTGGCGTCCCTGCGGGAAGTGCAGCCGGCGGCCGCTGCGCGAAATGGCGCCGTACAGTTTCAGCCTGCTGGCTACCGATTTCATCTCGACCCTCTATAACAAGGTGCCCCAGATATTTCTCGGGAAACTCTATCCGCAGGAGACACTCGGCTCGTACGAGCAGGCCGTCAAGCTGAAAGACCAGCCGGCGACTTCGGCCATGCAGGCCGTGCAGAACGTGACCTTCCCGGCGCTGGCCAAGATCAAGGACGACGCGCCGAAACTGGCCGAAAGTTACCGGCAGATCGTCATGGTCGTGGCCTATGCCATGTTCCCCGTGATGCTCGGTCTGTCGGCCATCGCCGAGGACATGTTCGCCGTCTTCCTGGGCGGGGAGTGGATGGCGACGGTGCCTTATTTCGAAGCGGTATGTCTGGCCGGGCTTTTTTACCCGCTGGGATTGGTGGCCTACAATGTGTTGAAAGTCAAGAGCGGCGGTGCGCTGATCGTAAAACTGGAGGTCGCCAAGAAGGTGATGATGTCGGTGGTGTTCGCCGTGACGATTCCGGTCAGCGTCCAGGCCGTCATCTGGGGGCTGGTGGTGATCGCCTTCTGCGAGATGGCGATCAACTTCTTCGCCACGACCCGTTTCACGTCATTCGGCGCAGGACGCTTCGTGCGCACGGTATTGCCGACGCTGCTCGTGGCCGGGGCGATGTACGCCGTCGTGCAGCTTACGGCACTGGCGGTGCCGGGCAATGCGTTGTTGCGGCTGCTGGCCGAAGTGGCCGCGGGTGTGGGCAGCTACGTCCTGCTTTCGGCGTTGTTCCGGCTCGAAGCCTTCCGCGAGGTGGTCGCACTGGCCAGGCGCCAGTTTATCCGCAAATAGGCCGGCTGCCGGGGTGGCAGCCAGGGCTGGTCGTCGCTACGGGATATATAGGAAAAACGTTCGCCGGATCAATATCCGGCGGGCGTTTCTTTTACGGCGCGGTACCTGTTTGGCAGTGTGTTCCCTGTTTGCCAGTGAGGTTCTTTGGTGCGCGGTTATGTTTTGCAGCCCGGTTGCTGTTTGACGCGCGGTTCCGTTTACGGCGCGGTTCGCCGTTTTGCACGGCGTATGCGGTGTCCGGGACTTGCTGCCTTGGCGGTCGCTGCCGCTTGGGCGGCTCCGTCGCGTGCGCAGCTCCTTTGCCCGTCAGGCGTAGACCTTCGGGACGATGGTGCCGCGGAGGACGACCAGTGCGTTGGCGACCAGCGATTCGAGTTCGTTCTCGCCGGGGTAGACCGAAACGGGGGCGATGAACGAGCAGTGCTGTTCGATGTACCGCACGACGAACTCGTTGTGGGCGATGCCCCCGGTGAGGATGACGGCGTCGACCCGGCCGCACATGGCGGCGGCCATGGCGCCGATCTGCTTCGAGATGCCGTAGCACATGGCCTCAGCCACGAGCCGGGCTTTTTCGTCGCCCTGCGCGATACGCTCCGAGACCTGCATCATGGAATTGGTGCCCAGGTGCGCAACGAGCCCGCCTTGGCCGGCCAGCATTTTCTGGACTTCGCGGCGCGTGTAACGCCCCGAGAAGCATAGGTCGGCGAATTCGCCCGCAGGCAGGCTGCCCGCCCGCTCGGGTGCGAAGGGGCCGTCGCCGTCGAGCGCGTTGTTGACGTCGACGACACGTCCCTGTTTGTGCGCGGCGACGGAGATGCCCCCGCCCAGGTGTGCGACCACGAGGTTTGCCTTTTCGTAGACGATGCCGATGCGGTCGCAGTGCAGGCGTGCCGTGGCTTTCTGGTTGAGTGCGTGGAAGATCGACCTGCGCGGGCAGTCGGGATGGCCGCTCAGGCGTGCCACCTCCTCCATCTCGTCGACGACCACCGGGTCGGCGATGTAGGCTTTGACGCCCGCCATGGCGGCGATCTCGGCGGCCAGCAATCCCCCGAGGTTCGAGGCATGTTCCATCGTGGCGTTCGTCAGGTCGCGCCGCATGGCTTCGTTGACTTCGTATACGCCGGCCGGGATGGGGCGTACGAGCCCGCCGCGTCCGATGACGGCCGACAGCTGCATGATGTCGAACCCGTGTTCGGACAGCGCCGTGAGGATCATTTCCCGGCGCCAGCCCAACTGGTCGATGATGTTGGTGTAACGTGCGATCTGTTCGGCCGTGTGGCGCAGGGTCAGATCCAGCGAAGGACGCTCCTCGTCATAGAGGGCGACCTTGGTGGACGTAGAGCCGGGATTTATCGCTAAGATTTTGAAGCCCATAAATTCGGTTCCGGTTAGTAGTTGGTAGGTTGGTGTAGGTGTGTGCCTATTGTTTTACGGCCAGGCAGGCCAGTGCGATCGAGTAGAGCTTGGTCTTGCTCGTGTCGCCGCGCGAAGTCAGCACGCAGGGTACTTTCGTGCCTGCGACCATGGCGGCCAGTTCGCCTCCGCAGAGGTGCGTTACCGACTTGAAGAAGACGTTGGCTGACTCCAGGTTGGGGAAAAGCAGGCAGTCGGGGTCGCCCGCTACGGACGAACCTTTGACTTTCTTGTGCTCGGCGACATCCTTGTAGAGTGCTACGTCGAGCGACAGGGGGCCGTCGATGATGACGTTGCCCAGCTGTCCGCGGTCGCCCATTTTGGCCAGCAGGGCGCCTTCGGTCGATGAAATGACGCTGGGGAGCAGCTGCTCGGAGGGGGCGATGCAGGCGATCTTGGGGGTTTCGATGCCCAGCAGGTTGGCGACTTTTGCAAGGTAGCCGATTTGCTTGATCTTCTGTTTGAAATCGGGCAGCGGGATGACCGCGACGTCGGAGATGACGAGCAACTTGTGGTAGCAGGGCATCTCGACGATCGACACGTGGCTCAGCACGCCCTTCGGGGGGAACAATCCGGCTTCCTTATTGAGGATGCCGCGCATGTATTTGTCGGTCGAGACCAGTCCCTTCATCAGCACGTCGGCGTTGCCTGCCACGACGGCGGCCACGGCCTGCTGCACGCATTTCACGTCGCTGGCCTCGTCGACGATGTTGAATGCCTTGATGTCGATGTCGTTTTCGGCGCATACCTGCTCGATGACTTTCTTCTCACCGAACAGCGTGGGCTCCACGATACCTTCCTTGTAGGCTTCGTAGACGGCTTCCAGCGTATGCGAATCCTGGCCGTAGGCTACGGCCAGCCGTTTTTTACCCCTTTTTCTCGCCTCGTCGACGATTTCTGTAAGATGTTGGATCATTGTGGTGTTGTGCTTTTATTTATTTTACCAGATTGTACGTGTCGGTGGCGATGACCAGTTCCTCGTCGGTGGCGATGACGGCGACCTTGACCCGCGAGGAGGGTTTCGAAAGGATTTTGTCCACGCCGCGGGCGCCCTTGTTGGCTGCGCGGTCGAACTCGACGCCCATGAATTCGAGCCCCGTGCAGACCGTCTCGCGCATCTCGCACGAATTCTCGCCCACGCCGCCCGTGAAGACGATCAGGTCGACGCCGCCCATTTCGGCGGCATACTCCCCGACGAATTTGCGGATGCGCCCGTAGTGCATATCGCGGGCGAGGATGGCGCGGGGGTTCCCTTCGTCGTAGGCGCGGTCGATGTCGCGCATGTCGCTCGAAAGGTCGGTGAGCCCCAAAACGCCCGATTTCTTGTTCATCATCTCGTTCACCTCGGCGTAGGACATGCCCTCCTTTTCGCCGATGAAGGTGATGGCGCTGGGGTCGACGTTGCCGCAGCGGGTACCCATCACCAGCCCGTCCACGGGCGAGAAGCCCATCGACGTGTCATGCGACTTGCCGTTGAGCACGGCCGTGACCGATGCGCCGTTGCCGATGTGGCAGGTGATGATCTTCGAATTCTCGAAGTCGAGGCCCGCGAGCCGGGCGCCGGTCTGTGCCACGTATTTGTGGCTGGTGCCGTGGAAGCCGTACTTGCGCACGCGGTACTTGTCGTAATAGGCGTGGGGCAGGGCGTACATGTAGTTTACGGCCGGGATGGTCTGGTGGAACGAGGTGTCGAAGACGGTGACCTGCGGGACGCCCGGCAGGACTTTCTCGATCGACAGCACGCCTTCGAGGTTGGCCGGGTTGTGCAGCGGTGCGATTTCGAACAGCGAACGGATCTTGGATTTCACCTCCTCGGTCACGATGCAGCTCTCGGGGAAGAACTCGCCGCCGTGTGCCACGCGGTGGCCGACGGCCTTCACCTCGTCGAGCGAGCCGATGACGCCGTGTACGGGGTCGGTCAGCGCGTCGAGCACCAGTTTGATGCCGGTGGTGTGGTCGGGGATGGGACGGTGCAGCTCGAACGGTTCTTTGCCGACGGGCTTATGGGTGAGGTCGCCTTCCGGCAGGCCGATGCGTTCCACGATTCCTTTCGCGAGCAGTTTGCTCGATGCGGCTTCCATGTCGATCACCTGATACTTGATCGACGAGCTGCCGCAGTTCAATACCAAAATTACCATTTCTCTTTATAGTTAATTTCTAAATGTCGTTCCTATCCACATGCCGGCGGCTGCAAAAACAATGCATACTGCCACGCTCAGCCCCACGTAGGCCGCCGCCGTGTAACATTCCGCACGCAGCAGGCGCACCGCGTCGGCCGAAAAGGTCGAAAAAGTGGTGAACCCGCCGCAGAAACCCACGATGAGCAGCCATCCGAGTGTCTCGGAGCTGGTAGCTTCGAGTAGAATGCCGATCAGCAGCGAACCCGCGGCATTGACCGTGAACGTACCCGCTGGGAATCCCAGCAGCGTCTGCCCCGCCATGATCCCGCCGGAAAGCAGGTAACGGACGATGCTGCCGGCAGCACCGCCGCATCCTACGGCCAGAAGTTCACGAATCATAAGTTAAATATACGCCAAATTTTAAGGATATGCAAATTTACAGAAAAAATGCTTACGGATTGTTATTTTTCCTGCCGTTTTTTCGAGGTTTTTTGTCGTATCGGGGTTTAAGGTTGGCGGATTTGTCCGTCGCCCGAGACGATATACTTGTAGGTCGTGAGCTCGGGCAGTCCCATCGGGCCGCGGGCGTGGAGTTTCTGCGTCGAGATACCCACTTCGGCGCCGAAGCCGAACTGCCCGCCGTCGGTGAAGGCGGTCGAGACGTTGACGTAGACGCAGGCGGCGTCGACGCTGCGCGTGAACTGCGTGGCGGCCTGCTTGTTTTCGGTGACGATGGCCTCGCTATGGCGCGACGAGTAGCGGGCGATATGCGCCAGTGCTCCGTCGAGCGATGCGACGGTCTTGACGGCCAGTTTGTAGTCGAGGAACTCGGTGCCGAAATGCTCTTCGGCGGCATGTTCCAGCAACCCGGCGGGGTAGTGCCCGTCGAGGGCGGCGAAAGCCTCTTCGTCGGCGTAGACCGTCACATGCGCCCCGGCCAGCGGTGCGCACAGCTCCGGAAGGTCGGTGAGGCGGCCGCGGTGGATGACCAGGCAGTCGAGGGCGTTGCAGACGCTCACGCGGCGCGTCTTGGCGTTGCAGACCACGGCACGTCCCTTTTCGAGGTCGCCGTCGATGTCGAAATAGGTGTGGACGATGCCGGCGCCCGTTTCGATGACCGGGATGCGGGCGTTCTCGCGGACGAAGCGGATCAGCCCCGCCCCGCCGCGCGGGATGACTACGTCGACATAGCCCACGGCGCTCAGCAGCGCCCCCACGGCTTCGTGCCCCGCGGGGAGCAGCGTGAAGGTGTTTTCGTCGATGCCTTCGGCGCCGAGCGCTTCGTGCAGCAGCGCCGCGATCGCCTCGTTGGAATGGCGGGCGTCGCTGCCCCCTTTCAGGACGCAGGCGTTGCCCGTCTTGACGCAGAGCGCGAAGATGTCGGCCGTGACATTGGGGCGGGCTTCGCAGACCATGCCGATCACGCCGAACGGTACGCGGCGCTTGACGATGGTCATGCCGTTGGGGCGCGTCCAGCGCGCCAGTTCCTCGCCCTGCGGCGAACGCAGGTGCGAAACGGCCTCCATGTCGGAGGCGATGGCGTCGATGCGTTCGGGGGTCAGCCGCAGGCGGTCGAGCATGGGCGACGAGGCGGGCATGGCCTCGATGTCGCGGGCGTTGGCTTCGAGCAATGCGGGCGTATGCCCGCGCAGGAGCCTTGCGGCGTGTTGCAGGATGCGGCCGAGGCGTTCGGGTTCGACGTCGGCCAGCGCCGTCCCGGCCTTCCGGGCGGCCTTGAACAGGGATTCGTAGTCCATAATCGTTTATTCCATGTAGAGGTAATCGCAGTGGACGAGGGGCTTGAGTCCTTTGCGTCCGATGTTGCGGCGGGCGGTGCCGCTGTCGCACGAGATGCGTCCCACGGCCAGCTGTGCCCCGTCGGGCGAGAGGATGCGCACCAGGTCGTCGCGTTCGAAATCGCCTTCGACGGCTGTGACGCCCACGGCGAGGATGCTGGCGGCCTTGCTGGCGCGGACGGCTGCGGCGGCGCCCTGGTCGATGCGCAGCACGCCCTTGGCGAAGCCTTCGCTGCTGGCGATCCATTTCTTGACGCCCGAGGCTGCCCTCGGAGCCGGTTCGAACCGGGTGCAGGGCACATCCTTTGCGGCCAGTACGAGGTCGGTGAGGATGCCGTCGCGGCGGCCGTTGGCGATGATGACCTCGATGCCTTCGGCCGCCGCACGCGATGAGACGCGGCTTTTGGTGGCCATGCCGCCGCGGCCGCGCGACGAGCGTACGGGGTCGATGTACTGCGAGAGGTCTTCCGAGGGTTTCACACGGCGGATGACCTGCGATGCGGGGTCGGCGGGCGAGCCGTCGTAGATGCCGTCGATGTTGCTCAGGATAATGAGCGCCTCGGCGTTCATCATGGCCGCGACGAGCCCCGAGAGCTCGTCGTTGTCGGTGAACATCAGTTCGGTGACCGAGATGGTGTCATTCTCGTTGACGATCGGCAGCACGCCGTTGGCGAGCATCGTCACCATGCAGTTGCGCTGGTTGAGGTACTGCCGCCGTGTGGAGAGGCTCTCCTTGGTGGTGAGCACCTGCCCGCAGACGATGCCGTATTCGTTGAAGAGGTCGTAGTAGCGGTTGAGTAGCTTGACCTGCCCCACGGCGGAGAAGAGCTGCCGTGCGGAGACCGAATCGAGCTTCCCGGCGCGTTGCCCGAGGATGCTGCGCCCCGAGGCCACGGCTCCCGACGAAACCAGGATGACCTCGGTGCCCGCGCGGTGGAGCCGGGCCACCTGGTCGACCAGGGCCGAGATGCGGGTGGTGTCGGGACGGCCGTCGTCGCGCGTCAGCACGTTGCTGCCCACCTTGATGACGATGCGCCGGTATTTGTTCTGTGTGTCCATATGCGTTTCATTCGCCGGGAATGGCCCGGCTCAGGGTTCGAATTTGTAGCCCACGCCCTTGATGGTGACGATGCGTTCGTCGCCGATCTTCTGGCGCAGTTTGCGGATGTGCACGTCGATGGTGCGGTCGCCCACGACCACCTCGGTGCCCCAGATCTTCGTATATATCTCTTCGCGCGAGAAAAGCTTCCCGGGCGACGAATAGAGCAGGTCGAGCAGCGCGAATTCCTTGCGCGGAAGGGCTATCTCGTGGCCGTCGCGCGTCACGGTGTAATGCTCGCGGTCGACGGCGATGCCTGCCGCGGCAGGTTCCGCCGGCGCGGTTTCGGCGTCGATCCGCTTGAGGATGGCCTGCACGCGGCTGACCAGCAGCTTCATCTTGATCGGCTTGGTGAGGTAGTCGTCCGCCCCGACACCGAAGCCCGTAAGCTGCTGATCCTCCTCGCCCAGCGCCGAGAGAAATACCACCATCGTGTCGCGCAGCTGCGGATCCTGGCGGATGGCACGGCAGGTCTGCGCACCGTCCATGACGGGCATCATCATGTCCAGCAGGATCAGGTGCGGACGGTACTTGGCGGCGGCCTTCAGCGCCTCGGCGCCGTTCTGCGCCGTGAATACTTCGTAGCCCTCCTTCTGGAGGTTGTACCTCACGAATTCGAGGATGTCGATTTCATCGTCGACAAGCAGGATGCGGTGGCTCATGGTTCCGGTTGACAGGTTTTGCATCGCACGCGGCACCGGTGCGGTTGCGTGCCGCGCATATCTTGGGCGAAGTTAGCAAATTTCCGGCTAAATCGTTCGGTAGCCCGGGAAAAATGGTTATATTTGCGAGATTTATATACTTCCGTATATATGGAAATCAAAAACGTGTACTGAGATGGCTACTGAAAATCCGAATCTTCCTGCTCCCGAGGAGCGAGTCAGCGATGCTGCTGAAGATGTGCAGACCGTAACTTCCGAAGTGACTTCCGAAGTCCCTGAAACCGAGGCCTCCGCAGCAGCGGAGGCGGAACCCGTCGTGGAAACACCCGCGGCAGAAGAACCCGAGACGGAAAAATCCGTTGCGGGAACGCCCGCGGCAGAGGTGCCCGTGGCTGAAGCGCCTGCGGCGGAGGAGCCCGTGGCGGAGGAGCCCGTGGCGGAACCCGGGGCCGCGCCGCGTGCGAAGCGTGCCCGTATCAAGCCCGTTGCCGAGGCGGTGGAGACCGAATCCGGCGAGGAGGCCGTGCCGGCCGGTGCCGAAGTGGATTTCGCGGACGAGGAGGCGGCGCTCGCCGCGCAGGATGCCGGGCTGGAACTGGAGGGCGAGACGGCCGAAGAGGCCGCTGCCGACCAACTGGCCCAGGAAGCGCCGTCCGCCGAGGACAAGTTTGCCGGGAAGGGCAAGGAAGAGCTGGTAGCCCTCTTTATGCGTATGCTCGAAGAGCAGCCCGTGCAGTCGATCCGCCGGGATGTGGAGGCGCTGAAGATCGCTTTCTACCGCATCCGCCGCGCCGAGGTCGAGGCCGCACGCCGCAAGTTCGTCGAGGAGGGGGGCAGCGAAGAAGATTTCGCACCGGCCGTGGACGGCGCCGAAGTACAGCTCAAGGAGTTGTTCAAGGAGTACCGCCATCGCCGCGACGAGTTCATCGCGAACCTCGAGGCCGAGAAGGAGAAGAACCTCCAGGTCAAGCTCGGGATCATCGAGGAGCTCAAGGAACTGGTCAATTCGGACGAGACGCTCAACCATACCTTCAATAAGTTCCGCGAATTGCAGCAGCGCTGGAAGGAGACCGGCATCGTGCCGCAGCAGAACGTCAAAGACCTGTGGGAGACCTACAACCTGCATGTCGAGAATTTCTACAGCTTCATCAAAATCAACAAGGAGCTGCGCGACCTCGACCTGAAGAAGAACTACGAGCAGAAGATCGCCCTCTGCGAGCAGGCCGAAGCGCTGGTGCTGGAGCCTTCGGTTGTGGAGGCGTTCCACAAGCTGCAGAAGCTGCATGACGAGTGGCGCGAGACGGGCCCCGTAGCCAATGAATATAAGGAGGTGCTCTGGGAGCGCTTCAAGGCGGCGTCGAGTCGTATCAACAAACAGCATCAGGAGCATTTCGAATCGCTCAAGGGCGAGCAGGTCAAAAACCTCGAACTCAAGACGGAGCTTTGTGCCGCCACCGAGGAGCTGGCCGCGCAGCCGCTCACGACCCGCAAGGAGTGGAACCGTGCGAGCGACCGCCTGCTGGAGATCCAGAAGACCTGGAAAACCATCGGCTTCGCACCCAAGAAGGACAACAACCGTATCTACGAGCGTTTCCGCACGGCATGCGACAAGTTCTTCGAGGCCAAGCGGCAGTTCTATGCCGGGGTGAAGGCCGAGATGGAGCACAACCTGCAGCTGAAGACCGAGATATGCGAGGCCGCCGAGTCGCTGATGAACAGCGAGGAGTGGAAGAAGGCCACGGACGAGCTGATCGCCCTGCAGGCCCGCTGGAAGGAGATCGGTGCCGTGTCGCGCCGTCATTCGGATGCGATCTGGAAGCGTTTCCGTGCCGCATGCGACAAGTTCTTCGAGCGCAAGGCTTCGCATTTCGCCAGTGTGGACGGCGAATACGAGGAGAACCTCCGGCAGAAACTCGCCCTGCTCGATGAGATGGCCGCGGCCGATGTCAAGGCCGGAGGATACGACGTGATCCGCGAGTTCCAGCGCCGCTGGGGCGAGATCGGGTTCGTGCCCATCAAGCAGAAGGATGCCGTCCAGAAGAAATACAAGGCCGCCGTCGATGCGCTGTTCAACACGCTGCGCGGTTCGGAGCGCGACCGTTCGATGAACCGTTTCCGCGAGAAGGTCTCGACGCTCAAATCGGCGGGCAGCAACCGCCTGCGTTCGGAGCGCGAGCGCCTTTACAATAAGGTACGCCAGCTCGAACAGGAGATCGGCCTGCTGGAGAACAACATCGGTTTCTTCGCCAAGTCGAAGAACGCCGAGGCGCTCGTCGCCGATGTGAAGGCCAAGATCGACCGCGCCCGCGAAGAGATGGCCGCCGCGATCGAGAAGGTGAAGCTCATCGACCGCCAGGCACAGGAGGAGAACCAGGAGCACAACGAAAATAAATAGATATAGTCAGTAATGAAACTTTCCAAACCCAAGTACATATTTGTTACGGGCGGTGTCGCATCGTCGCTCGGCAAGGGTATTATTTCGGCCTCGATCGCCCGCCTGCTGCAGGCCCGAGGCTATTCGGTGACCATCCAGAAACTCGACCCCTACATCAACGTCGACCCCGGCACGCTGAACCCCTATGAACACGGCGAATGCTACGTGACCGAGGACGGCGCCGAGACCGACCTCGACCTGGGGCACTACGAGCGTTTCACGAACCAGCCCACGTCGAAGGCCAACAACGTCACGACGGGAAAGATCTACAAGAGCGTGATCGAGAAGGAGCGCAAGGGCGAGTACCTGGGCAAGACCGTGCAGGTCATCCCCCATATCACCGACGAGATCAAGCGCCGTATCCAGATGCTGGCGCAGAAGAAAGTTTACGACGTGATAATCACCGAGATCGGCGGTACGGTGGGCGACATCGAGTCGCTGCCGTTCATCGAATCGGTACGCCAGCTGCGCTATTCGCTGGGCTACAAGAGCACGGCGCTCGTGCACCTGACGCTGATCCCCTATATGGCCGCTTCGGGCGAACTGAAGACCAAGCCCACGCAGCATTCGGTCAAGGCCCTGCTCGAAAACGGGTTGCAGCCCGACATCCTCGTGCTGCGCACGGAGCATCCGCTGTCGACCAACCTGCGCCGCAAAGTGGCGTTGTTCTGCAATGTCGACGCCAACGCCGTGATGGAGTCGATCGACGTGCCGACGATCTACGAAGTGCCGCTGAAGATGCACGAACAGCACCTCGACGAGGTGGTGCTCGACAAACTGAACCTGCCGGCCGAGAAGGAACCCGACATGGCGGCGTGGACGGCCTTCGTGGAGAAGGTGAAGCACCCGGCCAAGAAGATCGAGATCGCGCTGGTCGGCAAATATACCGAATTGCCCGACGCTTACAAGTCGATCTGCGAATCGTTCATCCACGCAGGCGCCGTGAACGACTGCAAGGTCAAGTTGCGCTATGTCAATTCGGAAAAGGTTACAGCCGAGAATGTGGCCGAGAAGCTGGGCAGGATGTCCGGTATCCTCGTGGCCCCGGGCTTCGGCAACCGCGGTATCGAAGGTAAGATCGTCGCTGTGCGCTATGCACGTGAGAACAAGATCCCGTTCCTGGGAATCTGCCTCGGTATGCAGTGCGCCGTGATCGAATTCGCACGCAACGTGCTGGGTCTGGCCGATGCGAATTCGAGCGAAATGGAGTCTACGCCCCATCCGGTGATCGACCTGATGGAAGAGCAGAAGGGGGTGACGGCCAAGGGCGGCACGATGCGGCTGGGCGCTTATCCCTGTACGCTGAAGAAAGGTTCGAAAGTCGCGGCGGCCTACGGCAAGCTCCATATTTCGGAGCGTCACCGTCACCGTTACGAATTCAACAACGACTATATGGCTGCGTTCGAAGGTGCCGGTATGCAGGCCGTGGGCATCAACCCCGACACGGGGCTGGTCGAGGTCGTCGAGGTCGAGGGACATCCCTGGTTCGTCGGTACGCAGTACCATCCCGAGTACAAGAGTACGGTGCTGAACCCCTCGCCGCTGTTCGTGGCATTTGTGGGAGCGGCACTCGAATATGCCGGGAAGAAATAGTAACAACACTTATCACAGCGAAAGAACGAAACATTTTTAAATGGATAAAAAAACAATTTTAGGTATTGTCGTCGTGGCGGCGCTTTTCCTGGGGTTCGCCTATTTCAATACCAAACAGCAGGAGAAATATCAGCAGGAAATGGCCGCGTATCAGGCCTATCAGGATTCTGTGGCCGCTGCGACGCGCCCCGTAGTCCCCGTAGCCGACAGTACGGCCGTGGCAGCTTCGAGTGCGGTTGTGCCCGAGGCTGAGGCAAATGCCGCTGATGCCGTACGCCGGCAGCAGGTCGCTGCGTTGGGCGAATACCTCGCCGGTGCGCGTGACGCGGAGGAGTTTACCGTCGAGAACGATGTGATGATCGTGACCTTTTCGACCCGCGGCGGCCGGATCACGGGCGTGACGCTCAAGGATTACACCAAGTATGCACCCCGCGGCAAGCGTGACCAGCTGATCGAGCTGATGGATCCCGCGAGTGCCAGGTTCGACCTTTCGTTCTACGTGAAGAACGGCTTGAATAACGTCAAGGTCAACACGATGGACTATGTCTTCCGGGCCCAGCCCGAACAGGTCGAAGGCGATGCCCGGAGGGTGGTGATGCGCCTGCCCGTGGCAGCGGATGCCTGGCTCGAATATGAGTACCTTATATATAATAAGCAGGTGCCCGAGCGCGACTACCTCGTGGACTTCAACGTGCGGCTGGTGAATATGGCGCCGCAGATGGCCAACCAGGCGTCGATCGGTATCGACTGGTCGAACAATTCCTACCAGAACGAAAAGGGATTCCAGAACGAGAACATGTACACGACGATCTCGTACCGGTTCCCGGGCGAGAGCTCGATCGAGGATCTGGGGATGAGCGAAAAATCCAAGTCGAAGAGCATCTCCACATCGGTCAACTGGGTGGCTTTTAAGCAGCAGTTCTTTTCGTCGGCGTTCATCGCCCCGCAAAATGTCACCAACGCCAACCTGGCGTTCGATACGGCGGCTCCCGGTTCGGAATTACTGAAGAGTTTTTCGGCGCAGATGACCGTGCCCTATACGGTGCAGACCGAAGGGTATGACTTCGCATTCTATTTCGGCCCGAACAAATACGCCATCCTCAAGAAGGTCGCCGCTGCGGACGGCGAGGAACTGCACATGGAGCGCCTGATCCCGCTGGGATGGGGTATCTTCGGCTGGGTGAACCGCTGGTGCGTCATCCCGGTCTTCGACTTCCTACGCAATTATATCGCCAGCTTCGGCATCATCATCCTGATCCTGGTGATCCTGGTGAAACTCGTCATCTCGCCCCTCACGTACAAGAGTTACGTTTCGATGGCAAAGATGCGCCTGATAAAACCGCAGGTGGACGAGCTCAACAAGAAATACCCCAAGAAGGAGGACGCCATGAAAAAACAGCAGGCGACGATGGAGCTCTACAAGAAAGCGGGCATCAACCCCATGGGCGGATGTATACCCATGCTGATCCAGATGCCGATCCTGATCGCCATGTTCCGCTTCTTCCCAGCTTCGATCGAGCTGCGCGAACAGCCGTTCCTCTGGGCCGACGACCTTTCGTCGTACGACAGCATCGTGAACCTGCCGTTCTCGATCCCGTTCTACGGCGACCATGTGAGCCTTTTCGCCTTGCTGATGGCCGTGTCGCTGTTCGGGTATTCGTATTTCAACTACCAGCAGACGGCTTCGTCCCAGCCCCAGATGGCAGGTATGAAGTTCATGATGGTCTACATGATGCCGATCATGATGCTGTTGTGGTTCAACAGCTATTCGAGCGGCCTTTGCTACTACTACCTGCTGTCGAACCTCTTTACCATCGGCCAGACGTTGCTGATCCGCCGCATGGTCGACGACGATAAGATCCATGCCGTCATGCAGGCCAATGCCGCAAAACGGAGCAAGGGTAAGAAGTCGAAGTTCCAGCAGCGCTACGAGGAGCTCCTCCGCCAGCAAGAGGCGCAGCAGCGTACCAAACGCAAGTAAACGGTTCGCACCGGCGCAGGGCCGGCGGCGGGGATTGCCGGATACGGTGCAGGCCAATGCGTGAAGCCCGGTGGCCCGCGCGGTTCCGCGAAGCCCGACGATACGCGATATGAATAGGCCGGAGGCGGTTCCTGCGATGCGGGTTTCCGGCTCCGGCCTCGTTTTTGCTCCGTCAGGTTTGCGATTGTATATCCCGACTACGCGGCGGCGGCCTTTTCAGGTGTTGCCGGACGGCGAGGCAGAAGCCCCCTCGGGGAAGCGCTCCGGGAAGGATCGGGCCGCGGGCGCAGCCGGGGCGCTGCACAACAGTTGCCGGGGCGCGCAGCCGGGGATGAAAAAATCCGGGCAGCAAGGCCGAAGTTGCCTCGGGGCGGGACGGAGTTTCGGGCGCGGCCCGGGAGGGGGCACGACAGCTGCCTGGGTACGAAGCCGGGTGTGAATCCGGGGCGCAGGATTTGGAGCACGGAAATCCAGGGGCGCAGAGTGGGGAACGAAAATCCGGGCCGTGAGGCCGGGCGTATCAAGTATATGATTGCCAAATAGTATTGCAGATAACGATGAAACGAACTTTTTTTGTATTGCTCTTGTTGGCGGCCGGAACCGCACTCCGGGCGCAGACATTGGGCGGGGAGTACCGCCTGTCGCGGGTTTTCCCGGTCGAAGGACGGCAGGGGATCGCCGCCGACTCGAACTACTATTATGTTTCGGGCAGTACGGTGCTCTACAAGTACGACAAGCAGGGACGGCTGGTCGCCCGTAACGGGCAGCCGTTCGAAGGGTTGCCGCTCGCCGCGAACCATATCGGCGATATCGACGTCTGGAACGGTGAGATTTATGCCGGCATCGAGACTTTCGAAGACGGTAAGGGTGAGAATATCCAGGTCGCCGTGTACGATGCCGACGACCTGACATGGAAGCGGTCGATCGATTGGGAACCGGCTTCGGGGCAGGTCGAGGTGTGCGGGCTGGCCGTAGACCGCGACCGGAATATGGTCTGGATGGCCGACTGGGTCGACGGGCGCTACCTGTACGGTTATGACCTGGCGACGGGCAAGTATGTGCGCAAAGTCCACCTGCGCCCGGTGCCGCAGTGGCAGCAGGGGATATATATGGCCGGCGGGCAGATGCTCATTTCGGCCGACGACGGCGATGCCGACCTGGACGAGCCGGACAACCTCTATATTGCCGACCTGCGCGACGGGAAAAGCTATGCTGCGGTGTTGCCGTTCCGCATGATGTCCGATTTCCGGCGCGCGGGCGAGATCGAGGGGCTGACCGTCGATCCTGTGACGGACGAGCTGCTGGTACTTTCGAACCGGGGTTCGCGCATCGTGCTGGGAATGGTCAGGGGCTTCTATCCGGGGTACGACAGCGAACTGCACGAAGTCTATGTCTATGAAAAGGTAAAATAGGAAAAGTCCCGGAAGGGACTTTTTTTGTTGAGGGTATGTGCCGGATGCCGATCTCGTTGCCGCCAGCCGATGCCTTTGCGGGCGCATTTCCGGGGGGGCGATTGGCTCCCGCTGTCTTGCTTGCGGGGCGCCCGGTTCCGCGGATGGGCGTTTCCCGTTGCTCGTTGTGGGAGCGTCCTTATTTTGCTGTCGGCTGACAACGTTTTGCCGACGGCTGACGACAGGGGGCTGTCCGCAGGTATCCGCTTGATTTGCCGGGCAGGCTCTGGCCGTCGCTATATCTTTTCCCGCTCCCGGTCTTCGAGGATGGCGTCGAAATTTTCCTCTGCCCACCCGATAAGCGCTGTGAGGTGGGGCATGAGCGACTCGCCGCGGGGCGTGAGCGCATATTCCACGCGGGGCGGCACCTCGGGGTAGACCTTGCGCGACAGCAGCCCGTCCTGTTCCAGCTTGCGGAGTGTCGATGTGAGCATCTTCTGCGAGATGTCGGCCGTCCGGCGGTGGATTTCCGAAAAACGCAGGCACCCGCTCGTATGGAGGTTGTAGAGTACCAGCAGCGACCACTTGTCCCCGAAGCGGTCGACGATATGGCGGATCGGGCAGTGGGCGTAGGTCGGGTGTGCGGTTTTTTCCATGTCCGTTCGGGGCGGTCTTTCTTTCCTTATTCTACATACAACACCAGTCCCTTGAGGTACTCGCCTTCGGGGTGGTAGATGCTCACCGGGTGGTCGGCGGGTTGCGTCAGCTGGTGCAGGATGCGCACGTTGCGGCCCGCGATGGCCGCGGCCGAGAAAATCATCGTGCGGAACAGCTCCTTCGACACCGCCTGCGAGCAGGAGAACGTGAAGAGGATGCCGCCGGGACGTATCTGCGAGATGGCGCGGGCGTTGAGGCGCTTGTAGCCCTGCATGGCATTACCCAGCACCTTGTGGTGCTTGGCGAAGGCCGGTGGGTCGAGGATGATCAGGTCGTATTTGTCTTCGATGTTCTTGAGGTACTCCACGGCATCGGCGGCCGTTTCCGTAAAGTTGGCCTGCGGGCCGAAGTTGAGTTTCATGTTTTCCGTGGCCAGCACGACGGCGCGTTCCGAAGAGTCCACCGAGCAGACCTTCTCGGCGCCCCCAGCCATGGCATAGACCGAGAAGCCCCCCGTGTAGCAGAAGGTGTTGAGCACCGTGCGCCCCTTCGAGTAGCGTTTGACCAGCTCCCGGTTTTCGCGCTGGTCGAGGAAGAACCCGGTTTTCTGCCCCTGCTCCCAGTTGACGAGAAATTTCTCGCCGTTCTCCGTCACCACGTGCGCCGAATGGTCGGAGCTTCCCCACAGGTATCCGTCCACAGCACCCAGCCTGGCGTTGAAGGGTACGGTTTGCGAACTTTTGTCGTAGATGGCCGTGATGCGGTCGCCGTAGGCAGCCAGGATCGCCCGCGCGATGTCCTGGCGGGCGAGGTACATGCCGACGGAGTGGCACTGGATGACGGCCACCGTGCCGTAGATATCCACGACCACTCCCGGGAGCCCGTCGCCTTCGCCGTGGACGAGGCGGTAACAGTCCGTGTCGGGGTTGTCCGTGAGCCCGAGCGTGCGCCGCACGTCGTAGGCCACGGCGATGCGCCGGTTCCACCAGTTCTGGTCGATCGGTTCCTTGTCGAATGTAAGCACACGCACGGCGATCGAGCCGATCTGGTAGTGTCCCAGGGCGATGAAATCGCCCGTGCGGGTATATATTTCGACCAGGGCGCCTTCCGTGATTTCCGATTCGTCTTCGGCCTTGATGTGGTCGATGGCGCCCGAGAAAATCCACGGGTGGCGGCGCATGAGCGATTCTTCCTTGCCTTTGCGCAGGTATACTTGGGGTGTCATAATTCGGGATGTTTGATTTGGGGTGTGTGAAGCAGTCGGTCGTAGATCGCCGTGCAGACCCACGCATCGGTCGCGGCGTAGAGTTTTTGTTTGTCGGTGAATGTCGCGGCCTCCCAGTTGCTCAGCCGCTGGGCTTTCGATACGCGCTGCCCCAGCACGATGGCCGAGAGTTTGCGCAGGCTCTTCTCTCCGATGCCCCATTGGGGGGCTATCGTTTGCAGGTCGACGAACCCTGCGTCGCGGAAATGGCGTATCTGGCGCAGCGAGCGCAGGTCGCCGGCGACGTCGGCGCCGATCTTCAGGATCTCCTTGCTTTCGAGCACCTGCAGGATCGGCTTGGCGAACGGGATCTTGTTCAGCCGGAAAAGGAAGCATAGCTGCGGCGTGGAGAGTTGCAGCAGCGACACGCGGAACGTCACCCCGGGCCGGAACGACGGGCGGGTCTCGGTGTCGAAACCGATGACGCGTTGTTTCATCAGGAATTTGCAGGCGGGGACGATGTCGCGCTCATTGTCGACGATGCGTATTTCGCCCCTGAATTCGATGGCCGGAAGCGCTGCGGCCTCCTCGTTGCTGATCTTATCCGTAAAGTTGTTTGTCGTAGTCATGCCGTGGAACATTCTCACAAAAATACGGAATTATTTCCGGAAAACGGCATGCGGGGCGATTTTTTACATCCCCGCGGGCGGTTGCGGCCCTATTTTAACCCGATTTTCCCGTCCCTGCCCGTGCCGGCGATGCCTTCGTCGAGCAATTCGCGCAGCGCCCGGCCTATCTGCTGTGCCTCCCCGGGGAATTCCGCGGCCAGTTCGTGCGGGTCGGCTGCCCCGCGGGATAGCCTTTGCCGCAGTTTTTCGCGCAGCCCGCCGTCGGCCGACGGCGTGGCGCAGCCCTGTGCCTGCTGCTTCCCGGCACGTTTGTATGCGAGGCAGATGTCGCATACACCGCATGCCGCAGGGGCGCCTTCACCGAAATACCCTTCCAGAACGGCGCTGCGGCAACGGGTCTCGTTCGCGGCGTAGGCGAGCATGTGTTCGAAGCGTTCGCGCATCAGCTCCTGCCGCCGTTTGTAGGTCTCGGGGGCGATGTAGAGGTCGGCGCGGGGCAGCCGCTCCTCGTCCATGAAGAGGATCGGCGAGCGGTTGGAGGGGACGTAGCGGATCACGCGCAACTGCCAGAGGCGTTTGAGCAGCTCCTTGACCCGCTGTACGGTATAGCCGCTCCAGGTGGCGATCTCGCCCTCGTCGATCTGCCGGAATTCGGTGAAGACCCCGTTGTAGAGGCGCAGCAGCGTGCGGATGAAGTGATCCAGCTCGTCGCGCTGCACGCGGAGTTTGTAGAGGTCGTCGCGGCTCACGCAGAACATGATCCGCGCCGGGTTCTCCTGTGCGTCGGTCAGCGTCATGTACCCGTTTTGCTGCAGGAGCTTCAGGGCGCTTACGACCGTGCCGGAGTAGAGGTGCTCGCGGGCGCAGAAGTCGTGGATGTTGAACAGGAACGACGCCTGGGCACCGTCGCCGATGCCGACCTGCAGGTAGGAGCAGACCCGTTCGTAGATGTCCTTGATCTTTTCGAGCGGCGGGAACTCTTGCTCGAAACGCCGCACGATGCGTTCGCCGTCGTCCGACGAGACCAGCAGCAGGGCGTAGCTCCGCATACCGTCGCGGCCCGCTCGGCCGGCCTCCTGGTAGTAGCTCTCGAGCGAGTCGCACATGCTGTAATGGGCGACGAAGCGCACGTCGGGTTTGTCGATGCCCATGCCGAAGGCGTTGGTGGCGACCATCACGCGCGTCCTGCCCGAGACCCACTCCTCCTGTCGTAGCGAGCGTTCGGCATGCCCCATGCCCCCATGGTAGGCCGCGGCCGTTATGCCCTCCCTGCGCAGCATGTCGGCGACCTGCTCGGTGCCTTCGCGCGTACGGACGTAGACGATGCCCGAGCCGGGGACGTTGCGTACCAGGCGCAGCAGCTGCCCGTTCTTGTCGTCGGTGTGGCGGACGCTGTACGAAAGGTTGGGACGTGCGAAGCTGCTCCGCAGGATATGCGGTTCGCCGAACCGCAGGTGGCGCATGATGTCTTCGGCCACGAGTTTCGTGGCCGAGGCCGTGAGCGCCAGCACCGGGACGCCGGGTAGTTTTTCGCGCAGCTCGGCGATGCGCAGGTACGAGGGGCGGAAATCGTAGCCCCACTGCGAGATGCAGTGGGCTTCGTCGACGGCCACGAGCGATACGTTCATGCGCACGACGCGCAGGCGGAAGGCCTCCGTTGCGAGCCGCTCGGGGGCGACGTAAAGGAACTTGACGTCGCCGTAGACGCAGTTGTCCAGCGCGATGTCGATTGCACGCGGCGAGAGCCCCGAATGGATCGCCACGGCCGGGATGTGCCGTGCCCGCAGGCGGTCGACCTGGTCTTTCATCAGGGCGATCAGGGGCGTCACGACGATGCACAGCCCCTCCTGCGCAAGCCCGGGGATCTGGTAGGTAAGCGACTTTCCGCCGCCCGTGGGCATCAGGGCCAGGGTGTCGCGCCCGTCCATCACCGAACGGATGATACGCTCCTGTACGGGGCGGAATTCGGTGAAGCCCCAGTAGCGTTTCAGTACGTCGTATATCTTGTCCGCTGGCCTTTCCATGAATACAAAGGTAGGAAAAATTAGGTGTTTCCCGGAATTTTTTATACTTTTGCATCGGATTAGACGTTCGACAAATGAAGATAAGCGAAAAATTCAAAGTGCGCGAGATGGCGGGGGAGCATGTGATTATCATGCCGGGCCGCTGCGGTGCCGACATGACCCGTATCCTGGCGCTCAACGATTCGTCGCTCTATCTTTGGGAGGCGCTCGGCGGCAAGGACTTTACCACCGGGGATGCAGCCGCCCTGTTGTTGGAGCGTTACGACGTGGACGAAGCCACCGCACAGCGCGATGCCGGGGCCTGGGCTGCGAAGCTCGCCGAATGCGGCGTGCTGGAGTAACCGGCGGCACGTGTCCGGCGCACGGGCGGAAAACCTGAAAGGTAGCATGAAATTGAAAAGACTCATATCGCTGTTGCTGCTCGCCATCTACCTGACGGCGTGGGGCGGCCCTGCGTATGTGTCGCTTTCGTGCAAGTGCGTCACGATGTCGTCGCATGTCTGCTGCCACCACTGCCAGCACGGCGCCGATGCCGCGGGTGCCGGCGAGTCGCTGAAGGCTCCCTGCTGCGGCAACCACCATTCGACCGAAATCGAACTCTATACGGGTTCTTCTTCCGATAACCACGAGAGATTCATCCGCTGCACGGTCACCGACCTGCCGCCCGCATTGGTTGCGGAGGCTCCGGTCGCGGCCGTCCTCAAGTTCTTCGGGGAGACGCTTCCCGAATGCGGCGATCCTTTCGTCATGCGGGGCCATGTGCGCTCCGCAGGCCTTCGTGCCCCTCCCGTATTGGCTTAAAACCTTTTTGGGACGGATGCTGCGCGCATCCGCCCGCAAATAGTTTTAACCAATAACGGAATGTAATGAAAATCAACAAAATCATTTTATCTGTTTCTTCCCTTGCCGTGTGCGGAACCCTCAGCGCACAGGATTTGCGGGGTGTAGTCCGCGACGCCGACAACCAGCCGCTGGTGGGCGCTTCGGTTTACTGGGAGGGTACTACGATCGGTGCCAGCACCGATGCCCAGGGGGCGTTCCTGCTCCATCGGGTAAAAGGTTACGACAATCTGGTCGCCTCGTATCTGGGATATGTGAACGACACGCTGCGTGTGGCAGGCGGTGCGGAGCGTATCGAATTCACGCTCGCTTCCGAAGGCGTGGCGTTGGAGGACGTGGTGGTCGAGGGTAATCTGAGCGGCAACTTCGTCAAGCGTGACGGCATCGTCAAGGGCGAGATGATCTCGTTCGCGGGCCTCTGCAAGATGGCCTGCTGCAATCTGGCCGAGAGCTTCGAGAACTCGGCGTCGGTGACCGTCGGGTACAGCGACGCCATTTCGGGCGCACGGCAGATCAAGATGCTCGGCCTGGCAGGTACCTATACCCAGATCCTCGACGAAAACCGCCCGATCATGCGCGGGCTGAGCGCCCCCTACGGACTGAGCTACACGCCCGGCATGTGGCTCAATTCGATTCAGGTGTCGAAGGGCGTGGCGTCGGTGACGGCCGGGCATGAGGCCATCACGGGGCAGATCAACCTCGAGCACCGCAAGCCGACGGACGACGAGAGGCTGTTCGTGAACCTCTATCTGGACGACGAACTGCGCCCCGAGGCCAACATCTCGACGGCGTTCCCCGTCACGAAGGACAAGAAACTGTCGAGCGTCATCCTGCTCCACGGTTCGATGGATACCGACGTCCGTAAGATGGATCACAACGACGACGGATTCCGCGACCTGCCGATTTCCGACCAGATCAACGTGGCCAACAAGTGGCTTTATGCGGCCGATAACGGTACGCAGATCCGCTGGGGATGGAAATTCGTACAGGAGAACCGCCTGGGCGGTATGCTCGACTACAAGAATTCGATGCGCGACGAGATGGAGAAGAACTGGGACTGGAAGGAGACGGGCGCCGATATGCCCCTCTACGGTTCGAAGATCCGCAACCGCGGCGCGAACGGTTATTTTAAAATAGGTATGCCCGTCGGCCCGTCGGTCTACGATGCCGACGAGCAGGATGAGATGCGTTCGAACCTGGCTTTCGTGGCCGATTTCGACCACTTCAACGAGTACGCCTATTTCGGGCTGAACGACTACCGCGGCAATGAGAATACGCTCTCACTGAACCTCATGTACAACCACTATTTCACCTACCGGTCGTCGCTGATCGTCGGTGCACAGGGACATTTGCAGTACTACCGCGAGAGTTTTGCTAACAACACCCCGTGGATTGCGGCGGCTCCGGCTACGCTCTACGACTTCGACCGCAACGAGCAGGAAGTGGGTGCCTATGCCGAGTATACCTATTCGATCAAGGACAAGTTCTCGGTCGTGGCGGGTATCCGCGGCGATTACAATGCGTTTTATGACAAGTTCTTCGTGACGCCCCGCGGGCATATCCGCTGGAACATCACCCCCTCGACCACGCTGCGCGGCTCGGCCGGCCTGGGATACCGTTCGACCAATGTCATCACCGACAACATCGGTATGCTGGCGACCGGACGGCAGATCGTAATCCCCGATTTCGACGGTTTCAACCGGCTGGAGAAGGCACTTACGGTGGGCGGAAGCCTCACGCAGACCTTCGGGCTGGTCAGTCCCGGCGACGCAACGCTGAGTTTCGACTATTTCCGTACGCAGTTCTACAATTCGGTGATCGCCGACCAGGAGTACAGCGCCGACCAGATCGTGCTCTATAATTCGGACAAGCGTTCCTATACGGATACCTACCAGATCGACTTTTCGTGGACGCCTGTCGAACGGTTGGACATCTTCGCCACGTTCCGTTATACGGACAGCGAGATGACGATCGACCGCCCCGACGGAAAGACCGCCCGCGTGGAACGGCCGCTGGTGAGTCAGTACAAGACGCTGCTCAATATCCAGTACGCCACGAAATTCCGCCGCTGGGTGTTCGACGCGACGGCACAGCTGAACGGCCCTGCGCGCATCCCGACGCAGACGGGCGACCTGGCCGACGACAAGTATTCGCCGCGCTACCCGATGTTCTTCGCCCAGATAAGCCGCAAGGTCGGCAAGTTCGACATCTATGCCGGTTGCGAGAACATCGCCGACTACCGCCAGCACGACCCGATCCTCAATGCGGACAACCCCTATTCGACGGGTTTCAACTCGATGAACGTATGGGGGCCGCTGATGGGGCGCAAGTTCTATATCGGCCTGCGGTTCAATTTGTATTGATTAACCTTTAAATAAACACCAGGATGAAGAAAATTTTAATGCTGTGCCTTGCACTCGTGATGGGTGTGGGCATGTGTGCAGCGCAGAAGGCTGCCGACAAAAAGACGGTGACGACGGTTTTCACGACCGACATCGACTGTGAACACTGTGTCAAGAAGATCATGAATAATGTCCCCTCGCTCGGCAAGGGCGTCAAGGACGTGAAGGTCGACCTGCCCAAGAAGGAGGTGACCGTGGTCTACGATTCCACGAAAAACAGCGACGATAATATCGTCAAGGGTTTTGCTTCGATCAAGGTCAAGGCCGAACCGAAAAAAGCCGACACGAAGAAATAACGCCGGCGGGTTTTGTTATCGGAAAGGGAGGACAATATTGTCCTCCCTTTTGTTTCGGTTGTTGGGCGGGCTCCTGTACTGCCGTCGGTTTCCCCCGATCCGCCCGGTTTATCGGTGCGGGTGCCCGTTTGTTTTCATAACATTGTGCCTGCGCCTGCGCAGGTAGAGGTCGAGCCCTGCGAGGCCGAGGAACGTTGCGGCGATAAAGACGTAGAACAGGGACAGCCGCCTGCTTTCGGCCGGGAAATCCGGTTCGGGAAATTTTAAGGAGCCCGGGCCTGTGAACGCGGGCATGTCGGGGAATGAAGGCATGTCGGGCAGATGCAGCCCGACGCCCGGTTCGTACCAGAAATACCAGGCGAGCCCGGCGATCACCGCCAGCAGGCAGAGTACGCCCGCCGTGCCCAGCAACCATGTTTCGCGCCGTTCGCGCCGCGCCGATTCGCGTTCCAGACGTTCCATGAGCCTCTCGCAGAACCCTTCGGGCAGTTGCGTACCCGGGGCTTGCTCCAGCGCGCGGCGGATTATGTTATTTTTCGCTTCCATGCAGTTGCGTATTTACCAGTATATACAGTTTTTTGCGGATGCGGTGGAGCCGTACTTTGATGTTGGACTCCGACATCTGCGTGATCCCGGCGCATTCGCTTACGGAGTACTCTTCGTAGTAGAAGAGCGTGACGAGTGCCCGCTCTTCGGGCTCCAACTCACCGACGGCACGGGCCAGAGCGTCGAGGTATTCCTGCCTTCCCTCCCAGGCATCCATCCGCTCGGCTTCGCTGTCGGGCAGGTTCGCCAGCCGCGCCTGGTCGATGCAGGCCCATTCGCGTTTGCGGCGCCGTGTCTCGGAGACCGCCGTGTTGTAAGCGATCCGGAAGAGCCAGGTCGGGAACGAACTGCGCCCGTTGAACCTGTGCAGGTTGCGGAACGCCTTGAGGAAAACGTCCTGAGCCAGCTCCTCGGCATCCTCTGCGCAGCCGACGATGCGGGAAACCAGCGTGTAGACCACCCGCCCGTACCGCCGGGCAAGGATGGCATACAGATCGGTTTCTCCGTTTACGATCCGTCGGATCAGCTCCAGTTCCTCCTGTTGTTGCATTGCTATCCGGTTAGACGCATTTTGCCTGGAAAGGTTACATGCCGACGCCGTTTTTCCGGAACCTGTAACCTTTTTCCCGGAGCTGCGTCTAATAAGGCAAAGATCGCAAAAACGAATTGGTAATCTTTAATACTTTTAAAAATTATGATGGATTTTATTTTTGTTCCCCTGGTCGTAGGCGTGGTCACGCTGGGAATCTACAAGTTCTTCGAACTGCTCGTGTGCCGTCGCGAGCGCCGCATGATCATTGATAAAATGGACGGCAATGCTCTGATCGACTACCTGAAGTTCGTACCGATGGGTGTGAGGATCGGCGCTCCCGTGTCGGTGCGTCCCGTGTCGGGCGGGGTGTCCGGAACCCTGAAGGCCGGTTGCCTTTTGCTGGGCATCGGTTTCGGGCTGCTCTTCGCCTTCATGTTGCTGAACTGGTGTGCCTATGATGCTTCGTACGAAATGCGCAGCATCGTCTACGGCGGGTCGGTTCTCTGCTTCGGCGGTGTCGGACTGATCGTTTCGTTTGTCGTCGAGCGCAATATCGTCGGCAGGGAGTGCAAATAACCCAGCCTTTCCGGATGGAAAAAGGAGTATCCCGCTTTTGGGGGATACTCCTTTGGTTTTGCCGGGGGCCGTGCGGCGCACCAGGGGCGGAACGGTTTGCTGAGGGCCATGCGGCGCACCGGGGGCAGGACAGTTTGCCAAGGGGGGCGGTTGTAGGGCGGGACGGTCGGGGCGGAACGGTTTGCCGGAGCCCGGACGCCTGCCGTTTGCCGGCCGGGCGGCCTTACTCCATCGGCCGGATGCGCACCTCGGTTACGCCTTCCAACTCCCGCACGAGGCGGTCGATGTCGGTCTTTTCCTCGACTTCGCCGTAGTGGTAGGGGTAGAAGATCGTCGGCCGGATCGCCTTGACGGCCTCGACGGCCTGGTCGACGGTCATCGTGTAGGGCTGGTTGACCGGCAGGAAGGCGATGTCGATATTCTTCAGCGCCTTCAATTCGGGCGTGGGTTCGGTATCGCCGGCGATGTAGATGCGCGAGCCGCCGAGGGTGAGGATATAGCCGCAGTCCTCGCGGTCTTTGGGATGGAATTGCAGGTGCCCGTCGGTCGTGTTGTAAGCGGCCACGGCCTCGACTTTCAGGTAATCGCGCGGCGTGGCGACGCTGCCCGGGCGCATCGTGTAGCAGTTCATCTCGAACGCCTCGGCCGACGTGCGGTCGCAGAGAATCTCGGTCTGCGGGGTCTGGATCGCTTCGACGGCCGCCACGTCCAGGTGGTCGTAGTGCGAGTGGGTGATAAGTACCACGTCGGCCTTGGGCAGGGCGGCGTAGTCGGCATAGCCGCTTACGGGATCTACGTAGATGTATTTTCCCCCGGCCTCGATCGCGAGCGAGGCGTGTTTGAAAAAGGTGAGCGTGATTTGCGTGCCGTCGCGCGTAGTCAGCGTGTCGGCAGGGTATTCGGGAGCTTTCTTTCCGCATCCGAAAAACGATAGGAACGACATAAGCAATAAGAATTTTGGGTTCATGCTCAAATATTATACATTACAATGCCAATATAATGAAAAAAAGTGAAATATTCGTACCTTTGAGCCGCAATCGAACCTGGGAAAACGTTGGGGACGGTTTCCGGGAAGTTTTCTGTGCCGGGCCTGGCGCACCTTTTGGCGGCGATGATTTGGGGCCGGATGCCCGGTTTGCAGGATGAAAATAGAATAATTCGCACATTTTTCATGCCCGGGCGCAGTATTTTTCGAATCGGGACGTTTATAGGAATAAAGTATTATTAAAATTGTATATGATGAAAAAATTTTTGTTTGTGGCGGCGGCGGTAGTAGCGTCGATGGTTTTCACCGGGTGTATCAACGAGGACGACACCTATAAGAAGTTGCAACCGGTTCAGCAGGGGATCAACATCTACAACTGGACATCCAGCCAGTATTCCATGGCGACCGAGCAGGCCAACATAGGTATGCGTATGGCGATGCTCGTGGCCGAAGCC
>ENA-ORVC01000563-ORVC01000563.1-human-gut-metagenome-genome-assembly--contig:-NODE-563-length-39143-cov-5.728357_pt1 | contig 39143 bp, 51 predicted proteins | sample MGYA00242092_ERZ509234 | MGnify/ENA primary metagenome ERZ509234 (study PRJEB26280, sample SAMEA2338800) | human gut metagenome | biome: human gut; feature: human-associated habitat; material: faeces... | reverse complement strand
TGTAGATGAACTTAAACTTCTTCGTCTCGGCATCGATCGGGCTCCCGTTCTTGTCCTCAAAGCCAATGGTAAACTTAATATCCTCCCACGAGTACTTCACTATGGGATCTTTTTCACTCATCGATCAATCTCCTATAATCTTAAATATGCTACGCTTGCTTATTGGCTTTTTGCAGATACAGCATTCTTCCGAATCATTAATATAGTACAATACTTCCTCTACATATTTCAATCCGATAGAATAAGTATCATCGGCTATCATTTGTCGTTCCTTTAATTCTGTATGCGAAGAATAAGCATCGTTGTTATTCATAGTTCCAAACCTCGTCGGCAAGCTATTACCGAATTTTACGACACGTGAATAGGCCAGATAGGCAACAGCTTTCTTCAACCCTCCGATAATGCGGTCTTCTCCTTTCTTCGACTTATACAGACCCCCATTTAGTAAGATTGTATCTTTACTCTGCATTATCTTTTGAAACAGAGTATCACCTACTAGATAGCGAATGTCTATATCTATCGCCTCGTCTATCGCTTTATTGGCAATTTCCTTATCTGCATAGCAAGGCCTTGCCAATGTCGATATATCAGTTGGTGTTATTAGTGCTGCCATACAACATCGATTGTATTTTAAAAGTATCAGACGTGAGTTCTCCGAATGGTTGTTCATACCAATTCTTGAATATAGATAACAAGGCTCTCGATATTGCCCTCTGCTCTTTGGTTACCTTACCCGAATAGTAGGAATAAGCGTCAGCCAATATATCACCAGAGAAGCCGAGCTTTCCTTTTCTTATTGCCAAAAATGCTTCTTGGTTGAATGCTGAATAGATATTATCTATTATGCTATCCGCCGTTACGGTAAATTCCTTATCATAATTGTTGGTCGACAAACTTATAAATTCAGGAGATTGCTCGTCAGCTCCTATCTCTATCTCTACTATCTTGCAAGCATTAAAATCTCCCTGCAAGTCTTTCAACACAGGAGAATATTCACTTTCGTAACTCTCATGTCCGTAATATCTCCTTTCATCGTCAAAATAATTCTCTTGAATATCTGTTCCTTTCCTTGTAATCAATGCCCCGCTCGGCAAGAAGTTATTCCGGGCGTTGCGATAACGTACATTGGCAAGTCCTTCATCTGTACTCATATCCGTGATAACAGGGTCATACACCGGAAGAGGGTAAACCATGTTGCCATTCCTCGAATACCATAACACCTGCCCCTTATACTCATTTATCCCAACCTCTTCAATTTCGGGAATTGCAGAATTGGGATCGAAAACATGAATGAAACTAATGTTCGACTTGTTGACTTGAACTCGTTTTCCATTCCTAGTTTCCTCACCAGTCCAGTTAGGGTGAATGGCTATTTCTGTCACTTTCCCGTAATCATTTGGCTCTTTAAGCCTCGTTGTAATGAAGGGGATATGATGAATGTTGCGAATCTTTCCTAATACATCATAATTGGCATGTATTGCAAAACCTCCGAACTTTGCAAGATCATTTGCTAACAATCCCAACAAGTCATCTAGTGTATCTCCGCTTTTGTTGATTTTGTAATCTGAAATTATTTGAGAGTTGAATCCATTCCCTTCTATGAAATCTGCATAGCGAGACAAACAGCCGGAGGCGATAGACGACGATGCTACCACCTCGGCTAATTTATTGGGATACAAATTATCTTCACCATAGCTCTGTATATTCAGGCTGCTCAGATAATTCGTGTTAATCCTCTTTTGAGGCTCCTTTACGGTTTTTAGATTCATAGAACTCGTCAGGGATTACAGAAAACATGGTTCGCAAGCCGGGATTATTGGTCAGATATTCTTTGGCTATATCATCGGTAAGGTTCTCATTCGTGTAAACACGTGGATCACCGAACACTTGAATCACAGCTCCGGGTTTTAATACAAATTTCGATTTCTCTTTCATCTTCTTGTTCCTTTTTAAATAAGTGAATGTTTCAATCAATGCGTCTCTATGCTTGTCCTTGCAGTTACATTTCCGAACTTCTTTTTTCAAGGATTCTTTATAGAGTTTCTCGATCGTTCGATGATCCTCCTGCGATAGGGAGTTTATTCTCCCTATCAACTCGGAGGATAATTTCATCGCTTCTTCATAGGTCATGCACCGGGAGAAGGATTAACCAACGAATTAATCATCGCCAGCGTCGCTTCATAACTGGCCTTGAACAAATAAACTTCTGCCACAGGGCTTTCAGTTTCAGTCATGGTAACCTGCCAGCCGCCTTGTGTATCAGAGCTATACGGGTCACGATTCGCTGCCGTTGCGAACATGCCTTGTTTGATACCGAAAACTTCAAAGGAACTGTCTCCCTTCGTACCTTGTGTGGCACTAAGATTCTTCCATGTGTTTTCGAGAATAACGACATACTTACCATTGAACAAGGGGTCTATCACTGTTTCAGCAATCTTGGGACCTTTGTTCAATATCGTAAATTGGACATTTTTAGTTACCGTATTGGAAATTGTTCCAACGGCCAGTTCAGAGGTAGATCCTGTATATGGCGTATTTCCTCTTTGAACGATTTCATAGGCCTTTTTCCCGTCTTTTAGAACTAGGTCGGAAATCGTATTCGAACCAGAAAAGGTGGTGGCCGTAAAATCGATGTCGTCCCAGTTAATAATTATTCCTTTGTGCTCATACCCCTTTGCAATAGGATCGTTACAATTCGGAACTATTCCTGCCGAAATCAAACTAACACAGTCTGTTGCCATTTCATTTTCCTTTCTTAAAAAATTATTTAGCATGCTACTTGAACTAACTCATCTTCTGCTATTAAAGTACCGAGGTCTCCTGTCGAATAAATTTGAGTTTGTCGTTTTTCACGATTGAAGAAAATATCCAAATCTGAAATCAATTCTCCGGGAGCCCCCACAAGTAAATTCTTCGGCGAAGTGTAAACAGCTCGGTGAGGAATGTTCAACTTCGTCTTATCATTTTGATATTTTTGAATCATTCTATCCCAAATCGATACGGAATAAATAGGAACACCATTGTATTGCGCCATTTGAACACCATCGAAGATAACTTCCCACGGCATTATCGTGCTGTAAGTCTTCTTCACATCTTGCGTCAATGCGTCTGCCAATGATTTTGTCATAAAAATAGCTGCCCCGTCAAGGGTAGAAATTCTTGGGTCTGCTTCCATCAACATGGAGTCTACTATGCCCGTTGCAACACCGGATTCTAATAATTTCGATTTTTGAAGGGCTGCCGTTGTTTGCGAATTTGCCGCAATTGCTGTTTTCTGAGATTCATTATCTGTAATTATTGCAAACAATCGTTTCCAGAATCCATCGGCAACTGTAAACAAGTTGGTATTAACCCCGTCTGTTATCTGACCACTTCCTCCGGTTATATTCTTTGCGTCCTTGTCGCCGAACCAAATTAACCGCCACATCATATTTATCATGGCCTTTTCCAATGCCGGTCGATAGACAACATTCATATATTCGATAGAGGTCATGTCGCCCTTATCCGTTCCTGTTTTCAGCGTATATTCGGCTACTGTACCCATAATATCGTCATAACAGAGCTTTAAGGGTATTTCCCATTCTCCTAATTCCCACTCCTTTTCGTTCGCCTCAATGGAAGCAGATACATAAGTAGGATTACATCGGTTCGTCAGTTTCGTTCCGACATCTTCCATATCGCCTATAAACCCTAATTTCTTCCCGTTTCTCGCACTAGTCATCAATGTAAATAGTGCTTCAAGGCTTTCGTCCTTGAACGTTGTCATCGGAATTAACTCCTGCAACGTTTTTATCGCCCCATTATCAGGGGTCAAATCTTCAAAAGTTCCCATAATAACCTAAACAATCTCTTAATATTACCTATTTTCTTTTTCGCTTTTCAACCTCATGGGCTTTCGCTTTCTCTTTCCTCTCCCTTAATTCCTTTTCAAGGACGTTTTCCTCTGCTACCGGCTCTTTCTTTTTAACTGGATTGGATTTTGGAGGCACATAATTGCTAGTCGTCACTCTGTCAAGCCATTGTTTGCCACCTGCCGCTTTAACTTGGGCTAGAATAGCAGACTCCTCGTCGCTTTTTCCCTTCGCTCTTTCTGATTCCAGCTCCGCTGTAAGTCGAGCAATCTCGGCTTTAAGTGCTTCCACATCTTCGCCTCCATCATGGGCTGCTTCACGAATCTCGGTAATCACGCCGTCAGATACGATAATCGTTCTCCCATCTGGCATCAACCATTCCCCGTCAGGGCTGGCGGCATCACCTACCTCCGGATCTCCTTCTTCTCGTTCTACTGTCAATACTTGCCCGTCCTCAGTTTGTAGCTCGATGTCTTTTGCACCTGACAAACCGAGTGCTTGCGCCAACACATTCAGCGCCTCTTTCAGATTCTTTTTACTCATGTTTTTTTTATTTTTGTTTGTATTGGAAATAGCCGAAATCGGCTCGATTATTTCCGTTATGAATCCCAAATCCTTAGCCTCCTGCATGCTCATATATCGTTCCTCTTTCATCAGAGTGGCGAGAACTTCCCTATCAGCCCCGGTGCGCTCTACATAGAAGTCAAGAATCTTATTATCCTCCGACCTCAAATCATTAGCTTTGGCTTCCAGTTCTTCTGCCGTGGCATTCTCTATATAAAAATCACAGAAGCGGGTATTGTGAATCAGAAGCCTCTGGTTCTTATATCCTTTACGTACCGAACCGGCGAGCAGGACTACCGTCGCCATAGAGGCGCACACACCGGCCACTTCTGTTATTATTTTTTTTCCGGTCGCCCTCAATTTGTCAACGATAGCCCAGCCCTCGGCTACATCGCCTCCCGGACAATGAATGCGCACCTCTATCGAATCGTCATCTTCCGGTATCTTGCTTACAAAATCGTCTACATCGACGAAAGAAACTGCATTGTCCCCGAAAAACTGCAATAATGCTTTTTCAGACTCGTTCGCTATTTGAGAATATATTTTTAATACCATTATCCATATCATTGGTTTATTCCAAATTTACGAAGGAATAACCTATCAAACAGAATGATAAGAAGGGATTCAACTGCACGGATTTTGCAGCAAAAAAATGGCGCATATCCTCACGGACACACGCCACTCGAAACACAACACATATAATTAAACAACGGAATCGAACTTTTTCAAGATGTAATAGAATTTTCTCGGCCTTATCTGGTACTCATCGCTCAATTTCTCGGCGATATACGATACTTTTAACCCTTCTCCCTTCATCGTTAGGAAACGCTTGTACATTTCAAGGTACTTAACATCGTCCAGATTGACTCCGGCACGCCTCATCGCCTCCAATATGGGACGGCTTATTTCTATACATTCGTGTACTTTCATGAATTGAACAATTAAATGGAACCTAAATTCTCTACCACTTTAACTTGTGAACCCACCTTGTTAATCTCCGTAACGGAAACAATCGGGTGGACATCTTGCATGCCTCGTGCAATGGCTCGTGCAATCATCTCCTCACCGAGAGCCTGACTACTTTTTTCCCGAACTTGTATGGGCACGCCTCCTCCGGCTACATTAATAGCAGACAGTAGCGGAGCGAACATGGAGGTAGCTCTTGCTGTCATCACGCTCTCACCGTTAGACAACATAGCGGGTATGCTGTCGCTCGTTCCCGTTCCGGGACCTTCTACAAGACCACCATCGGCAAACTTGGCCGAGTTTATAATTCCTATCGCAGTTGTCATATTGGAGATTATCGTCGCGATTAAAGAAACTGCTTTTGCAATACCAAATGGACCTTTGGCAGCCTCCGCAACAGCCGAAGATATTGCTTTTCCTGTGTTAATAGCCACTTCCGCCAATGCTAATGTTTTCGATAAAATCATAAATGCCTTGTTGTCCTCTCCAAGCTGATCGAATAATCCCGATAGAGCTCCTGTAATTTGAGATGCCGCTTCGAACTTCGCTTGTTCTATTTCTATTTCCCTCTGGGCAAGTTCCTCTTTGGCATCCAAATATTCCTGCTGGGCTTCGAGTTGTCGGGCTTTGAACTCGGCATCGCTTTCTCCCTCTAACTGCTGTAAGGAATCAAGCCGTTTCTTGGCATTTTCAAGCTCGACTTGCAACTCATCTTCTCCGGCTATTTTGGCGGCTGCTAACCTGTTGGACAATTCGAGTTCCAATGCTTCCATAGCTTTCTCTTGCTTTTTCCGCTCATACTCAGATGTCATTTCGTCGAGCTTCTTTTGATAACTGTCCTCAATCAGTTGTTTCTGCTCGGCAGTCAGTTTTGTATTGGATAGTTCTATCTCCTTTTCCTTTTTGAGCTGTTCAGCTTTCAAACTATATTCCTGAATTGTACCCTCTGTTGCCAATTGAAGCCTCTGCTCAATATAAGCAGCTTCTTGCTCTAACTTTTCCCGAATCGATTCCTCATTCAATTCAGCCAGTTCTGCTGTGCGCTTCTTCTCCAAGTTCTCAATCGTGGCACTCATTGCCGCTCTGGCTTGATCTGTCAGATTTTCTTCTGTTTCCATTCGCTTCCTTAAATCTGCTATCTGATCATCATAACTTGAATTTATGGCTGCTCTCTGTTTCTCCACACTATCGGCAATCAGTGCGTTTTCAGAATCACGGAGAGCACGCATAGCTGCAAGCTCTTTATCCGAACGCTCTTGCACTAATTGTAACCGTTGTTCCTCCTCTTGATTTAATTTAGTTTTAGCCTCTGAACGTTGTGAATATAACTCCCTTGTTTTTGTATTATATTCTTTTTGAACATTGTACAAATTAGCTTCTGCTTGTGCCAATTCATCATTCACTTCTTTACTATTTTTTGTTCGCTCAGCTTCTTTTTTAGCTATTTCTAATCTCTGTTTCGCTTGTTCCAACTCATTATCTGCCATAGCTTTTTCCTTATCTATGGCTTTATTCAAGAATTGTATGCGTTCTTCTGCTGAATATTTATCCCTCTGAGCAGATTTCGCTCTCAAATCAGAGGCTTCCATACTTAATTTCGCATTCTCTACAAGGTCGCTCCTTTCTTTATTGGCTAAATCTAATTTCTGCTTTTCAAGTTCTATATAATCCTTTGAATTTTGATTTATGCTATCTCCTACTCCAATAAAATCAAAAAAAGCACCCACCAAACCAGTAACAGCTTGTGCGGCAGAAAGAAAAACATCTACAATAGATTCCACAACCCTTGTTATTCCGTCCATTGCCATTTTCAACGGAGCCAATACCTGCTGCAACTTAACATATTGTTCTTCGTTGTTCTTTGCTGAATTTGCCAGTTTCAAGAATAATGCCGTAATGACACTTATAACAGCAATTACCGGGTGAGATTTAAGAAGATCAAAAGCCTTGCTTATCCCTATAATACCATTCCTTACAGCCTGAATTCCTGCAACAAGCTGATTGTTCCCAAATACGCTTTTGATTGCATTTTCATAGTTACCTACATTCCGGTTGAATCGACCGGTTGCCTCTTCTGCTCCTTTAAGCTCTTTTGTAACAGCATTAATCTTGTCTTGTAATTCTTTCCCTTTCGCCGAATCCCGTTCCGCCTTACTTAGATTGTCATATTCGGCAGTCAGATTGGATAAAGACGCACGCAGTTGAACAAGTGAACCTCTTAAATCCGATTCAACTTTAATATTATTTTGAATCTCTTTCCTAAGAGCTCGTATCTTTGTAGAATATTCGGTAACATGCTGTTTTGAAAGCTCCATTTCCCGATTATATTCTTCCCAAGAAACAGTCCCTTCCTTTAACCATTGGTTGTACTCTTTTTGCAAATTCTTTTCCCTTTCTATTTGGGTATTCAGCTCCATTATTTGTTTAATCGCTGCCTCTGTATTTGTTTGTACTTTAACATTGAGGATAATCTCTTTCTCTGCCATAACCTAAAACATTTATAGTATTCATAATAATTTAAGTAGTTCACACTCTGAATAATCACCTTGCGACTTTATAGATATAATAGCGAAAAATGCAGCATATCGCTCTATATATACAGGTATCGTGTAATCGAGGTTTTTCAAATCTATCTCAGTAAGCCTGAATGTGTCTTTAATCACAAACGGCGATTTGATGAGATCTTGATAAGAAGATAGACCGAAACGTGATACCCGGTTTTGAAATTTAAGGTCTGAAAAGTCTAAACGGGCATCCTCCTTGCCTTGACTATCAAAAGAGATTACAAGCTGCATAATCCTGTCCCCGCAATCAACAAGCTCCACGATCGTACCGTCGTCGCTCCATTTGAAATATGGAACAGCTCTCATGTCCCCATTGTCACCCCCGGCAGTATAAGGAAGTTTCACTAAGTCTTTTTCATAGTCGAGAGTCTTATTTTGCACAACCATATAGCCGTCTGCACTCTTGGCGTTCTCGTTCTCCTCGTAACGGAAATAGTTCTTCTGTGCAAAGTCCCCAAACGTGTACGAGGTCTCTTTGGCCGTCCACCCTGTCGGGACTAATTTCTTGCTCCAATCGACCGCCTTGTCTCTATTATCTATTATCTTGTTTACGGATATGAAAGAGACACCGGTATCGCTTTTTATGGCGAACAAGCCGAACATCCAGCATATTTGCTTTATGAAATCGACAACCGATATATCCGGCAGGTTCGAGCTGATCGGGTAATATTGGTTATAAGATACAGACTGAACATCTTCGCTAAAAATTTTTATATAACTTTTTATAATACCTAATAACGCCCCATTGTTTATACGTATTCTAATTGTTATATTACTATATTCTGTAATATCAAAAGGTATAACTCCTTTATAAGCACACAATCCAATATCATTTGAGCTAATTTGTAAACTCTTAATATATTGTGCATTTGAATAAAAGGCTAATTCTACCACATTAAGAGTATTATGTTTATTTGTATAAATAAGGATGTCTAATTCCCAGTCAAGAGATGTTTCATATATTCTAACAACATCTCCGTATGTTTCTGTATTAGAAATATTTATACCATCAACTCTATTTATTTGGGTAAATTTTACATACTTAATATCACTATCAAGTGTACCTGTAATATTCGCTTCAAAAAAATTATACTTCGAGCTTGCTTTCTGTGAGATGAGGGGCAAGTACAACAGTTCTATATATTGTTTATAGCTTCCCCAATCCATTGTAAGACCGTAATATGAGGCTATTTCTTCCAACAGCCTCATGCAATTGACCGACGGGTGTATAAATATCTTGTCTCGGTTGGAATCAACATCTATACCCGCATTATGACGGATATAACCGTGTGACAGCTGACCGTTAACCAGTCCGTTGTCGTATGTCGTAGAGCTGTTCCACGGCAAAGCCATATCGGCAAACTCCTGTATGCTCTTATCATCGTTCATGAGCTGAATAAATTTCTCACTCATTCCCCAAGTTAAGGCCACATCAAACCCATCTTCGCTACACGATATAAGAACGGCTTTTGCGTCAAATAGCTTTACCCCATTCCTGTAATACTCCGCATTGAAATAGTCCCTCATCATGTAGCTCTCATGACCGGCAACATCGGGAAAATCCAACAGCCGTATATTCTTATTCGTCCTCGGTAACTTTATCGTATAACTGTTCGAGGCTGTTATCTTGGAAATGTCCCCCAACAAATTGCTCTTGAAATTGAGTGTTATCTCACTGTCGCCCAAATCGACACTTTCACCCTTGATATATAGTTCCTCTTTCATATCTTTATTGTTAACTCTTCGGGTAATTCAATCTTGAAAACAAAATCTTGAAGTTCAGCACTCGTCCGCTCAAAATCCCCAGTCTGTACATTTACTCTGATAAACGCATTTGCTTTTATATCAAACATGTAGACCATCGGGGAATATAACACTTCTTCAACATAATCATATATATTTTTTTCAGCCAATGGGAGAGCGAGGGTTAATACCCGTTTCGCAGTTTTATTCCATTGATTCACTGTATCGTTCAATCGTAAATCGTAAATATTTTTTTTATTATATTCTTCTCCATCAACTTTAAGCATATCTCCTTTTTTCTTAAAAAGGAAATAGCTCTTGCCTCCCCAATGATTAAGCCACATAAGATATATCCCACTTATACAAGTATCTATATCTACCTCATACTTAACATTTGACGATTGATTTAATAAAACGAATGGATAATTATTATATGTATTAGTATTAAATGATTTAAGCATTGAAACTGTATAATTGCCATAATACACACCCGATGAATTAAGACTAATCAATGCGTTCCCAGGTTCTCGATGTCTGTATCTAATATCTGATTCATTAGAATATTTAACTGCTCCTCCTATCATTAAAGGAAAGTCCAAAGAAAAAGGGAAATTAACGAAACTCTTTACCTTTATACTACGACCTCTATCAAATATAGAATCATAAGGTCTCATCGCACCAAATATAATCGTATAATTATCTATACTATATACATCTGTACCATCATTTGTAATTACATTAAATGATAAACTCAACGTATTAACACATGTTTCTGATTTTCCGTCTGAAAATGGATTTAATCTTTCTAAATCAATAAATTCACGTAAAATATAACTTATGTCTCTTTTAGCCCCTGTAACCTCGTTGAACACCCATGTCTCCCTATATGATTTCCCCTCTTTATCTGCAATAGATATTTCAACTTTATTAATTTCAGTCATTGGCGCACCAATTTGAACTATGTTCGGAGAAAATACATAGCCAATATCATTCAGTTCAATCTGCGTAAATTCATTACTGCCATTAAGAATCATAATCTTTCTAATATTTCAAGTTTATACTCTAAATAAATCTTATCTTCTACCCGTCTAAGAAACTCATCTATAAAGGGAGTGTAAATGTCTGCTCGTCCTCCTTCCCTATATAGCTTCGTACCCTTTGTGGCTATCGTATGGCTTATAGCTCCCGCTGCCATATTCAGGCTTCTTTCCTCGACCGTATATTTCGGTTGCCAGTTCTCAGACGGTTGGCGAATGTATGGAACTTGCCTTACCGATATTCCTTTGTCAATAATCCATTGCCTGATAATATCTACCATATTAGATGGAACACCCCCCGCAGCCCTACCTTTCTCAACCGTGGAAAATGCAGGTCGCCCTAGTAAATAGGCTTCGATTTCCTTTTCATTGCCTTCTATATAGACCTCGATACTATCGGCCGTCTGTCCCGTTACCGTTGTTCCGGTAGCTCTCAACTGTTCTACAATCTTGCCTTTGAGCCACTCCAATTCTTCTTGTAGAATTTCCCTTATACGCATTTTCCTATCGATTCTTTAAGATTCAAAGAAACTGATACTCCTGAACACTGTATCGCCATATCCCTGATTACATCATGGCAACTCCATGCGGTTATTGGTTCAAAATATCGGGTGTCGTTTACCCGAACAACAAATTCCTCAACGGCAGAACGCATTCGCTCTATAATAGTATTCGTATCTTCTCCTTCCGGATCTATTCCCTCATGGTCGAGAAAGAATAACAAAGGCTCTATATTCTTCTTCAACATTCCCGAAACTGTTATTTCTCCTCCTCCATTGATAGGCATTACATACAATACGGCAGGAAGTTGTTCCGGCTGTTGAAGCCACTGGTTCAAATGATATATATCTCCTATTGAGAAAGAGAAGCCCATAGCCTCTACGATCTCCCTTATCTTATCCTCCATCATTTTTTCTTGTAAATTAACTTTTGCAATCTCCTTTGATAAGCTACTACTTCGTTATCCATCTTCATACATTGATAGATAACTACCCACGGCACACATTGAAGAACATAATCATGATCTATTATTCCCATACGTTTTGCATAAGAATCGACAATACCGAATGTGCCAAAATTCAACGATGTTACTCCTGCGGCTATCTCCTCCGATGAATAACTCATTGTTTCACCGAGCGCCTCAAACATTTTGGAAACCCTCTTAACCTCATCTATAATCCAATTTCTATATCCAGCTGTGACAGATATATCAGCTTTCAAAACTTCCTCTTCGGTAAGTCCCTCAACAATCTGCATTGGCTTTATAAATTCTTCCGAGGTCGTCTTTATTTCCATTAACTGCAACAATTCACCGTACATAATACCGTTTATGTCTGTTTTTAATGGTTTTCCTTTGAATGTAGAAACTCTTTTAGCTCCTTTTACACTTTCTACCGATTCTTCGGTTAAACATTCCATGATAGCTAAAAAATGAGCCGTCGTACATGTCTTTCTTTTTTCTCTTTTCATATATTTCCGAGTTTAAATATCTTCTTATGTTGTGGCGGTGTAAACAATCTATTGAGGGCTACATAGCGGATAGCATCTAGCGAGTGATTGAATAATTCGATAGGCTCATTTGTAGGTTCTCCATCATCTCCTTCTTTCCACTTATAATTTGCCAGCTCTTTCCTTATATTCGTACTTCGCCTCGTCACATGCCACTTATATCTTTTCAAGACCGAAATACCTAGTCTTATACTATCATTCCCTTTCTTCGCTCCCTCTATCCTAAGCCCGAACCTCTTCAATTCCTCTATGCTCTTAGGTTCTGCACTATCGGCGATAATGGTAATGGACACCATTCCATTTTGTCGAACGACTCTCGAAATATCGGGATTGGTTACCTTTCCTTCAAATAGAATCTCATCAATCCATAAATCGCCACCAGATAAACGAACATCAATCAATGCCGTTGGATCGTTATATCCAAAGTCAAGTCCAAGCCATCTACCCTTGTAATTATCAGGCATAGAATCGACAATATCATAATTGTCATAAACCATACCTCGGAGTCTTCCAGTCTTTCCCCTCGCATATACACGGTGAAGCTCCTTATCTTCAATCCCTTCTATCTTATCATGCTCCTCTTCGGAGAGAAAAGTATTGTGGCGATGATCAGTAATGAATAGCTTTGCCTCTGGCTTCCCTATTATCTTATCATGTACCCAGAAACGAGCTGTCGGGTTATAATCGATAAATATCTGATTTCTTGTACGAATGGCAAGCTGCCAATATACAGGATAAGGTATACCATTAGCTTCATTGACAAACAAATAATCTCGCTTTCCACTCTTGGCATCCTGCTCATTCTGAAACGAAGCAAATTCTATTATGGAACCGGTAACGCACTTTACAACTCTGTCGCTCTCGTTGAACGAGAACTTATCAGAGCAAAAATCGCTATTACCTATTATCGTCTTGACATCTCGATATGCTCCCTTCTTCAAGTTAGGTATATCTTGTCCGACAACCGTTATAACTTTATTGACAAACGAGAGAGCATAATATACTAGCAACTGCAATATCGTATAGGTTTTACCAGAAGACGTTCCACCTTGATTAATTATGATACGCTCGTTACTATTCATCATGCTGTCAAATAAAGGCAAGGTTGTGAATATGTCAGTCGGCGATGTCATCTTCACTGTTGGCTATCGGTGGTGTACCTTCTTTATGTACAACAGATATTTTAAATCCGCCTACACTCTCATCGACAGAAAGCCTGTTATCCTGTCTGTTTTTCCAATTTTCAGGGCCTAAGTTCGTCAAAGCAAATACAAGAGCACCCGTATCGGGTGGAATGATTTTTTTAATTTTTGTCTGTTTTATAATTATAGGCTTCCCATCGTTCCCCGCAACATAGTCAGTCTTTGTTTCATCGAACTCAAATCCAGTAGCTCGTTTCCATAACGAAGTTTCTAACTCTTTAATAATTCCAGCCCTAAATTCTTTCCTTGCATTTTTTAAAGCCTCCGAAAACTCAGGTATTTTATTAACCCATTCATAAAAAGAGCTCTCACTAATTCCTGCTTTTTTACAGGCTAAAACATTAGAGTCCCCCTCCCTTATATAGGAGATGATGTCATCTTTGACATTGTTGTATTTACCATTATTCATAACTTTTAATTTTATCAAAATAATTCTTGTAAAAATCGACCAAACCTCTATCTATGGTTATAACGCCTTGCTCTGTTCTTGGATTAGTGTTTATATTAGCAGAACTTTCAATAACAAAAGGGAATTTATCTCCATATCCAGCATATATCTTAGAGTGGTTTTTAAATGCTGCAATTCTTCCGCATTTCTTTCTCTTGTAAAAATCATTTAACATTCTCCATTCTACAACATAAGATGTTGGAAATATTTCTCCAACATAAAAATCAAGTTTCTTTATCTTACCATTATCTACCCATTCTTCAAATTGTTTTATATCTTCTGCGGCCATACACCATGTAGAGCACATAAGCCATTCTATATTTTGGTGCAATAATATTACTTTCAAAAATGAAAGAGAATCCACATTCCCACCTGTTATGCAATGATAAGAATGCCCGTCCTTGAATTTTTCAATTCCAAGTTTTTGCAATAATATATCTTCACCAAAAGCTCTTCGATATAGATATTTATTACTTAATTCAAATACTTCTGTTGTTCTTCTCTTACTCCCACTATTACTATTGCCAATAGGTTTATTTTCATCATCAGTAACGCTTTTCGCAGGAGATTGCCATACGGCATCATTTGTATTAAAAACATCATCAAACATAATAACCTAAAACTTATATAAATATACTAAAAATCAATCTGATTAGCAAGTAAATTCTTGCTTTATTTCAGATCGAAGTCGCCCCTTCTCAGAGCTTTCTCCATCTTGCGGCTGTACTCCTCTTTCAATATTTCAATGTCCATATCAGGACAATTTTAACTGTTCAACGTTACTTTCAATCTTAACTATCTCTTCATCAGTCCTAACGTTTGATATAAGTCGGAGAGAGTAAAACGGAGTGGGAATAGGGTAACGTACCTCGTTAATCTCGTAGCCCCAATTAAAGTACACCGGGCTTGCAATCGTGTCGTGGCAAATAACCCGCCCTCTTGCCCCGTGAACCATTAAATTGAGGGCACACATTTTGCAGCTAATTCCGTCTATGTCCTCGCCGACGTAGTAGCCGCTTTTATTCTCTGTATATGCAGCTAGCAATGTCCGTCCCGAGCCGCACGCAGGGTCTCCTGTCTTTCCACTTATTCCCCCATTGATTTTCTCCATTATGGTACATAATCCTTCCGGTGTAAAGAACTGTCCCAGCATCGAAGATTTTCCTTTTGATTGATACATCTCCTCGTATATATTCCCGAACACATCTATCCAGCCGCTCGACTCGATTCCCTTGCTTACTATTTCAAGCCACAATATAGTGGCATTAAACAGGTGTTCGTCTTCCTTCGCTTTATCTTCCAAGTGTTTGTCATATGTCCCGTTAACGATGTATTTCACATCGAACATATCGACGAGGTAATCAAGCCACATACCCAATCCTTGCTGCCCGTCATGTCCGTGTATCCTTACGGATTCCTCTATTTCTTCAATGATTCGTTTCATGATTACTCCTCCCACTCGATTTTAACGGTATCAACATAGTCAAATCCTACTACGGAAGATTTTTTTGCTTCCTCTTTGGTCGGGTAAATACTTGCCATGCAAGGGATTTTCTTTCCTACATTATATGATTTATATACATTCACCCACCCCTCTTTCTTTTCAGGGGACATCATAAGGTTAAGATTATTATCATGCTCATCACATACACCATCAATATCATACTGATACGCATTTTCTTCTGTATCACAATTTATAATAGCAACAATTGGAAAGTTTTTATTGTTTAAATCAAAGCAAATAATCCTTGCCTTTCTACCATCTCTCGTGCAGACTGGTTTGCCTGCTTTGGCTGCTTCAAGGTCAAATTCTTTTAAGTTCAATTTCTTTTCTTCCATATCTTCTTTGTTTTGTTTGATTTCTATACTTATTATTTTTTCATGCCAATCATATAATACATAATCATCGCATATAGGTTTATGATTTTTAAAATCTTCATATACCATGAAGTTTTGAACATAAACTTTACCGCCTTTAAAAATTTTGTCGTATATAAAATGTGGCTCTCCGACCTTTTCAAGTTTCTTGAAGATTACAGATTTACTGTCACTTCTATAAGTTCCACTACATTTATCAAGTTCGCAATTACCAACAGCACTAAAAGCACATAATTCAAAAACAGTGGCACAATCATATTGTTTTGGTTGCTCTACGCACTGATACCACTCACCGTTGTACTCAAATATTTCTCCTACTTTTCTTTCCATATCTTACTGTATTTTAATCGTTCAAATTCAATTATCTCTTTATCCCATAGTTTGGCCACGAAATGTTCTAACTGGCAGCCTTTGGATTTTTCCCAACCGGGGCAAAGGCATATCGCATCGCATTCCATAAGAGCCTTTATATCGTTTCCCAGAAGTTCATGATAGGGTTTGTCCAAATCGGGGTTCACGTCGAAGTCTATCGGTGTGACGACACGGTATCCTTTCATTTCGAGGACTCCCGAAACGTATAGTATTTCACTTTCCACTTCATCGAAGTCCCTGCCAGTAATGGGTAGGGAGATGTAGATTTTCTTTTTACTCATAATACAACAATGTTAACTAAACTATTAAAAGAGTTAATTTGATATTTGATAACTAAATATCGAAGTCGATTTGCATCGAACTTGATTCGGAACATTAACACCTCCTTTCCGGCGAACTGTCATTCGCCATCATCTTGTCCATTCTCGTGTGAGAAAGACATTAAGCCCAATGTCCTGTAACTTTGGGCTTTTTTTAGTTGCACTTGACAGGGTGCAACTTATAGCTTGTCGATACAGGTCGGCAGGCAGAACGGAAAGGAGGTGTTAATGTGAAAGATCAAGTTCAAAATGAAAGTGGGAAAATCCGCATATTCTGCCGTTATATCATCAAGAACGGTAAAAAGATTTACCCTAAAAGGTCTAAATACTTTTCGTTCTTGGTGTGCGATAAGAAAAGTGCGTGATTTCGCTTTCTATGGGAATGTACAGGCATTCCCTTTCATCTCTACTCCTACTTCTTTTCCTTCCATGATTATATTTCATTTTAAATCGAATATCTTGCTTGAATCCCTAATAGAATCAATAGACATCTTGGCACTCAATTGCTTCATAAATTCAGCAAAATCCATCGCCCGATTCCAACTAGACCATCTATGAGTAATCTCTACTAGTTCAAAAGCATTTAGTAATACCAATTTTTCGTTTTTCTCTTTCAGGTCATTTACAGCATTTCTTACTCTGTGATAAAATTTGTCATTATATCTTTTTGCGTTATATGGTTCCGCACCTTCTCTTGGTTCAATACTACGATATTTAACCGAAAACGAAGGAAGTTTATCTTCGCACATTGCATTATATACATCACTCTCCACCGGGCCATAAGGCATAGCATAGAAATTATCGAATATATCCAAAAGGTCATCGCCTCCATCTTTCTTAGGAGCAGCAGCCAAAAACAGCAGTTTCATGGCTGTAAGTTTAGGAAACGGCTTGCCCTTAATCGTTTCATGATTATCCCGCCACTCTTCAAAAAGGTGGAGCATATAATCAAATGCCTCTATTTTATTTATTTCCATAATTAATCCCCATTTGTAATTAACCAAATTTCTGGATTGGTCCCATTTATATCTTCGACATAATATGGTTTCTCTATAATTTCTCTATGTAATTGATAATCTGAAATATCATGTACATAAAATACGGGGGTTGATTTATCTTTCACTTTCATGAGTTCGTCAATCAATTCTTGTACTGTCATATTCTTTTCTTTTTAAGTCTATATCAATCAACATTTTTGTATCACGTAATGAAAATGAGTGTGCAAAACCGCTTCCGTCATGGTCTACGGCTTCTTCTCTGTTAGGAAATACGCCAGCTTGCTCCACGCTTGAAACCATCTATATATGCAGGCTGCAAGTCGGGGTTATAGTAATAATCCTCGAATAGGGCACAGTCTAATGCGGCATTTTCAATATCTTCTATTTTCATAATCAGTCCTCCAAAAGTTGCAAAAGATTTGCTTTGTAATCGTCTAATTCTTTGAGAGCTATTGTTCTATTGTTTTTTGCTTCTGTTATCATAAGCTCTGCAACTCCCAACATTATCTCATCTTTGTGTATATTCAGATACTTGATAAAATAATCTCGCAACATAATCATATCTAATCCTGAAATGTCGGAATAAGTGCTACTGTCTCCATAGCTTCCAGAAAATGAGGAATAACAAAACTCTCTTATATTAAGGCTTTGTATTTCTGCTCCTGTAGAAAAGCCATCACGATGTTTATCTATTCCATACTTAGATTTTTTCACTTCTTCCCTAAGTTGTGGCAGTTTATGTTCTATAAATTCCTTTAATTCTCTGCCATTTTCTACCAACCTTTTGATTTCTTTATGATCCATATCTTTACCCTTTCATTCGTCCTAAAAATTCCAAGTGCAGCACGTTATATACTTTACTTATTAGTTTAAGTAAATTCCTTATCGCTAAGTATTAACACACCTTCATCTGAGAACTCATATCCTATATATCTAACAGAGTTGCCATTTATAATATACCAGTCTGTAAAATTATCATCATCGCTTTTTGCAAAAAGCAAATCATTGTTTACATCATTTTCTCTCCTTAAACCTATGTAATAGTTATTATTATAGAAACTTATTTCTGGTATGTGCTTAAATATACTCGTATCTATGCCATCATAGATACCATATGCCTTCTTGAATTTCTCGTCCATAACAATTTTGTTTTTCATTAAACTTCAATAAGATGACTATCTATTTCTTCTATAACCTCAATAGCCGCTTGTAAGAATGCTTTATTAGTTGTACGGATATATCCTGATCCGAACTTACCCATCTTGTATTTGTCTGCCGTAAAAACGATATATTGCTTTGCAAACAGAATGTTGATACAACATTTTAATCGTTCAATCATTACTCTCCTCCTTTCTTCAATTCCGCAATGAGGGCATCGGCACATTCTATTGCATATTGCGCTTGTGCCATTGTATTTTTGAATCCTGTTGTGTCATTGTTATGTTGTTCAGCAGAAGTCATCATATCTTTGGCTATCTCATACCTGCGTTGCTCCCAATCAATGGTCTTGTGTGGTTCTTCTTTAATAAATTCAAGCTCTGATTGCACGTATGTACACCAACTACGCTTGTTATCAACATATTGACGCTCCACTCCTCTTTTGGTGATAATATCTTCTGTCTGTGATACCTCTATGACTTCACCTGTCGATTTAATTTTTGCTTTCATTGCTCTCCTCCTTTCATAAGTTCGGTTTCTCTCATATCCGTATACTTTTTACTCTTATTTCCATTAACTCTAATAATGCCTTTCTCAAATCTCTATCCATGCCTACGCCGGAAACATTTTCGAAATAACATTGCCATACTTTCTTATGGCTGTCGAAAATGATTAACAGGTCGTGTAACCCGATTGTCGGCTTATGAGACAGTATCTCCGATACGATGTCTTCTAGGGGTTCCGTTGGCGATTCTTTTGTCGTGTTCATAATTCTAATTCATTGCTCAACGTCTTTTCGTTCATATCCCATGTTAAACAGCCATTTGAGCTCTTCCCATTCCTCGAAGGTGAGGCTGGTGGTTCTGCTTCGTTCCCATTCCCGTTTCCTTTCCTCCTGCCTTTTTTTGTCTTCATAGAACCGCAATAGTTTCTCTCTGTCGGCTCTGAACACTCGAAGCGACATTGTTATCACCATAGGATCGAAAACTCCGTAGAACGTCCCGTAAAGACCTTGCTTGAACCGCTGGAAGAATACCATGAACTCGGTAAGTTTGAAATCACCATAGCCGGAGATGATGATACGGGCTATCTCCTCGTATTCCTTTTCCGTCATTCCGTCCTTGCGGACTCCCGAAAACTCGGCGAGGTCGAGAAGCTGTATTTCCAGCCACGACTCGGCGATGTTACTGCCGAACGTCCTCGATACACGGGCTATGCTCGGAGCCTTGCCGATAAAGCATCGTTCGAGACTCTGGCAATAGCGGCCTTGATTGTCGGGGCTAAAAAGGCAGAGCAGATTCTCCCCCGTCTTGTAGGTTGCCAGTATCTCCCGTTGCCAGCTTGGTGGCGATGGCTTCTGCAAACTCTGCATATCGCTCCTTTTTGGTCTTGGAATTAGGTTTTTGATGGATTCCGGATTGCTCATCTCGTGCTCGTTTTAATTCAATTCTTAACCAGTTGGCAAAGTGTTTTTGTGCATCGCTGACGCTTTTTCTTGCAATACCCTCGTTTTGGAGCTTACGGATATATGCCTCGATATAGAGCCTCGATGCGCTCTCGTCGATGTGGTTGTTCATCGATAGCGTTTCTATCCACGTTTGATTTGAGAGTAGTTCTTCACGCAGTTCTGTCAGTGGCTTGTCAACGTCTTTGCCAAAATCTTCTTCTTTTTCTTTGCTTCTCGATAGAGAAGTTTCTTTTAAATCATTATCATTTTCATTATCATTTAAGCCCCCACTGGCTCGTTTGGCCCCCACTGGGTTATTTGGGGTCGAGTGGCTCGTTTGGCTTCCACTGTACTTTGATTTAACCGTTTCAGAGTTTTTGTCATTACCTCCTTTACGCCCGTTGTTCCGGTTTCTCTCGACAATGCCCTGATATTTGAGTTCATCTATCTCGAATTGATTCTTGAAAAACTCAAATGCCATTTCAATGTCCTCCTCTACCGTAACCTCCTCGCCAAGTTGATATTTGAATATTGCTCGAAACAGCCTGCCCAGTTGTTTGTCCGATAATCTCGATATGGGTTTGTAAAATGATTTATAAATCAAAAAGCTGTCTTTCATTTATTCTTAATATTGATAGTTATTCTCTTTTCGTATCATACTTTTCAATTATCATAATTCCTTCTTCTGTTTTATCTCCGTAAACGATATGACAGCCAAACTCATGAACCAATATATCCAAATCTTCTATGGTTTCTATCTCAGTATAGAGATTAAGGGTATTGGTATCTATCATTTCCCTTATAACTGGCAATCTTGACTCAAACAATGAATCTTCTAAACTTCTTAGATAGATGTCCCCTCGTTCAAATACATTCATGTTCGATGTTATTATTTTCACCTTAAAAGTTTTCGACTTATGGGGATCGTCGTTGTAATAAAAACGAGCCGACGATAATTGATTTAAATTAACAGAGACATGATTATCTTCTTGGAATTTTTTTATCCTATCCTGAATATCTATATACTGGTCATTATTGATGAATGACTTGAAAAAAAGATATTCTAAACATAAATTAGATATAACTAATTTTTCTCTGTTTAATTTGTCTTCCGATTCCATATTAAGTTTCAGTAATTGAAAATGCCCACCCGTTCAGGGTCTTGTGCTTGTCAATCTCACCGGTTTTGCATAGCTCGTTTATCTCGGATTTTAGTGACCGGATAACCACCGACTGTATTTCGGTAAAGCTCGCTATGGAGGGCTCCTTGTTATTCTTTTTCTTTTCCTCGATAATGGAGGATATAACTTGCTTGGCTATAATCATGGCTTCACAATGTTATGTTTAAGACTTTCCTCGATGTTGTTCGGGTCGAACTTGTCGAAAGGAATGATGTGCGTTTGGCTTATGGAACCAAATCCTTGTCCGCTTTTATATCCTCTTACCCATGTTGATTTAAGAATTTCCCCTGATTGTGTTTTAAGTTCTCCTGCATAATAAGCAAGTTTCCATTCGTCGTTTGGCATTTTTACCATCACCGGGGTATCAACAGGTAGGTCATGTTCCACTTTAAGCGGCTCGATGATGAGCTTTCCTTCCTCTTCTTTCACCGATACGCCAAGATTTTGTTCTCGTATTGTTTTGGAAATGTCTTGCAATGTAGGTGTTTCTGCAATAGTATTTTCTTCAAAAAGAAGATCAAACCACTCAAATTCTCCATAGTCTATATCTATTCTATATTTTGGATTATCTGATTTAGATACACGAGTTATTTTAGCATATTTGCCAGCATATTCCAACAAATATGCTAAAACATGTGGTATTCCAACATTGTTATAAATCCATTCTTCGCTTTTAATTTGAACTTTGTCGCCAACTTTGTACTTCATAGCTTTAATTTTAGTTGTGTGGAATATTTTAATATAAAATGTTGCCGGAAAACGGAATATTTTTTACGCCTTTGTTGCCGGCAAACGGTAGAGTTTATAAATTCTTCTGCTGTCATATCATTTGTTTATTTCAGATTCGACAACCTTGTATTTAATGGGCAATCCGGAGCAGGTGATAGCAAGCAGTGCAGAGTCCCTTTCTTCTTGGTTGCTGCGGGGTCTGTTAAACTCTATCCCGCTCATCTGGCACAACCGCTTCAATTCTTCATGGGTGATCTTGCCGTCTTTCCCTTGCCAGCACTTGCGCAATGGGGATTGCTCCATGACTTGTATTCCGTAATGCCTCAGCATTTCGACTATCTTGCGACCGGTCTCTTGGTTGCGACCTACATGCTCGCCTTTCTTGGCTGCGCTCGCCCGTGTGTCTTTCGGTGACAAATGCCAGTTGGATTTGTTCTTCCAACCTGCCTCGACATATACCACGGTGGCATGGCCGAGTTCCGCACCTTCGAATGCCACCGAACGGACGATTTCCAACAACTCCGGGAACGGGTGGCTGTTAACCGTCAGCTTCATGTCGTACAGTCCCAATATGGCAAGTCCGCTGCGCTCCACGTCGGGGTCTATCCCTATCACTACATCATATTTTATTTTTCTATTGTATGTGGCTTGTTCTTCCATTATATTGTATCTTTCTCTTTTTGTTCGGCAGGCGGGACTCGAACCCGCAACTGTATATTCGCTCCTTATACTCTACTTATACCGCTCTCCCGTTTGAACCACTGCCGATACCACCTAAAACACTTATGGCTTATTTCTCCCCGCAGTTCCTTCCTCCGTATGTTGCTCGACCACGTACCAGGATCGGCTTGCGGGGAATGTCTCACATTATGCTCCTATATCAGGTCTATGATTTTGGTTTTCACAATTCCGTCCAACCTCATGTCTTTAAGGCCTTGTCTCATGTGTTCTTGCATGAGGCGGTTGGCTTCGGTGATGTCTTTGGCGCAAACGAGGTTGTAGTACTTCGTTTCCTTTTCATTACCGTTGTCATCGATGAATATGTCTATCAACGTGGCCTTGTAGAAGGGCTTGCCTTCTTCCTTCTCGTTGACTATCTCTATAACTTTTGAACGTGTGATTGAGAACACATCGCAATCATCGTATTGTTCAACGCCTTTTGCTTCGGCCTCGGCGAAATACTCCACGTTGGTGATGTAGTGCTCGATGACTTCTTTCACTTCACCCTTGATATTCTCCTTGTTGACTTTCAGTTTGATTTCGTATAGCATCGCTTTTATTTTTTATCGGTTAAAAACTTCTTTGAACTTCTCGTCGAGAGCATTCAATATTCTCATTCGCTCAGCCGCTCTACCTTGATTATCAGTAGTGTAAATTCTCATTAACAATTGCTCTCGTGATCCATAAAAACAGCCACATGTATAAAATGGAGCAACATTGGGATAGTTGTGTTTATACCAGATATGAGTAGTACCTTGTACTGACACATAGGTATCTTTTACCATAAATTGAAGTTCTTCCGCTTCGTAACCGGGCATGTTTGGGTTTCTTGCCGCATAACTGCGGACATCACAGTAGCTATCCTTTGCCAACTCCGTGAGCACATCGACGGGAGTGTTGGGATTCCCTGCCGCATAACGGCGGACACACCAGTAGCTATCCTTTGCCAACTCCGTGAGCACATCGGCGGGAGTGTTGGGATTCCCTGCCGCATAACTGCGGACATCACAGTAGCTATCCTTTGCCAGCTCTGTGAGCACATCGGCGGGAGTGTTGGGATTCCTTGCCACATTCCTGCGAACTTCCAAATCGCTATTTAAAATTTCATTTTTGTCCATTGTATTTCTTATTTAATTGTTTGACTTTGTTTCTCATTAGTCTTGCCAGCTCCTTGTGCTTGTAATCGTCGGACTTTTCCAACGCTTTTGCCGATCTTTCCAGCAGGCTGACGATTGACTGTATTTCATAGTCTTTCATGAATTGATTATTTCATTGACTAATTCATCGGCTTCGCATATCCTTTCGGCTATCTTCTTGAAGGTGTTATCATCTGGATATATCCGTCTGATAAACATGGAGGGCTTCTCGAACGGGTTATATACGATGAAATCGCACCAATCGGCTTCAACGCACATGAGTTCGGACATGATTTGGTAATAGTACTTAGGCTCCGTGGACAGGAGGGTATCGTTGTCCTTTATCTTGTGGAAGTATTTGGCATATGTGGCCGTTCCCACGCTTTTTATCTCGATTACCCCTTTCTCCCGCTTATTCTCATCGTAATAATATCCGTCGGGGCTGGCTGCGAAATGGGCGATGGTGGGGTGTTTGCACAGTCCTACCTCGACGACACGGCGGCCTGTTTTAAGTTCGTATATGCGCCGGGCATCGGGCTCGTTCTCCGTTCCCCATCGCATTTGCTTGGTCGATATGTCTGTCTGGGTGATATAGTCGGAGAAAAAACCATCGTCGTTTATCATAGCTGGGTTGAGCATGCGCTCTCCCGCTACTTGGTAAATATAGTTCATGGCGCATTCCCCGAACCCGTTTCCGCTTCGGTTCGCTTTCATTAGGTCGCCTATGCGGCTGCCCGTGAAACAGCCGAGGCGTTTCCTGTACCATTCAAGAGTCCTTTGTGCTTCCATCGTCGAACAGTGTCTGTTTAGTTCCTTCCTGATTGATTCCCTCTTTGACACCGGCTGCTTCTCCGGCTATATCTTTGAATTTGCTGCTTTTCGTGCCTCGGTATGGCTTCATAAGTTCTTCTACCGTTGTGTCACCGTCTTTGAGCGACTGGTCAATGCCGGACAGCAACGCAATCTCATTTCCTCGAATCTGGTTAATTGTCTGCTTTCCGCACAACTTGATTACCTCTTCCTCGGTAATACCATACTCGTTTTTGAAAAACGCAATCCACTTCGCCCTTGTCTTTTTGAGCTTATCTTCGTCGGACAGGTCGCCAGTAATGAAACTTTGAGCTGCTTGGTAGACTTTATCGGTGATGCTTTTTGGAATAACCGAAAATACGGCGTTTCGATAGGCTATTGCGTTTGCGGCATTGCCAGTTACGGTTATCATGTCGTTTGGATACCGTTTCCCGTTTTTGTCAATGATAGAGCGACGAACCTCAAAAGCACTTGCCACGTTTTTCTCCAAGTCCCAAGCTGTGCCACGGCTTACCACTTGCGTGTCTGTAATCTGAACCACCTTTGCCTCGGTGCGCATATTCCCCCAGTTTGAAACGATTATTTTCGCCAAGTGAACAGATGGCCCAGTAATAGGTTTGTTACCTCTTGGTAGCGCATATCCACACGATTGTGCCGTTTCTTTATCGAGGGTAGCCATAACGATAGAGTCATCAAGACTACGACGCATATCCCGAGGATATTTTTTCGCCGTGGCTACTTGCGAATCTACATTTGCCCGTTCGAGGGCGTCTATTTGCATGACTTGTGGCTGTGCTTGAACCTGTAATACTTCGTACTCTGACATATTTTTTTGTTTAAAAGGTTATGTTTCTTTTTATACACCGCATATCCTCCCGGACGGGCGGTGAATATGCTTGATTTATATGGAATTATAATTTATTTCTTATCGGTTTGTTGTTGCCCGGCAAGAGCCATCGACGACAGTGCGAACAGGGATATGCTTATCACCAGTTGCCAAAGGTTGGCGTTGATGAGCGAAGCGACTACCCCGAATATCGAGGAAAGCATAAGCAGTATGGCGAGCAGGGTAAATAACTTGTAGAATATCATGACTGTTATATTTGGAAATTACCGTTAAACTCAAATTCTTCGTTCCCACATTCGTCGAATACGGTTACCGTGTATTCCGTATCGATGTAGCCACTACCAGAAGATGGCGTTAAATAGTCGCCGTTGTCCCGCTCCCTGTAATCGCAAGCGTAGTAATGAATGTGGACATCGACGTTTTTGCCGTTCAAACCTATTTCATGGTTTATATCTTCTCCGAAATAGCGGTCGTTTATATTTTCTTTTATATGGTCGTCAAGAAAACTTTCTACCTTTTCCCGTATGGTTAGTTTATGAATATCGGCCTTTACCATATCAATAGCCGTTTTGTAGATGTCCGTGGCATCGCACATGAGGTCTTCCCGGTATCGACGAATGCTCTGCCAGTCTTTCGGGTCACAATCTTCGAGGTAGGATTTGGCTATTTCTTCCTCGTTCATTGATAGTATCTGGCTGGCGACCTCGTAGTTTTCTACCCCGCCTCCTAGATAAAATTCCTTACATTTCAATTTGTAAGGGGAGTTGTCGTATTGGTCGTTGAAATCTTCCCTTGCCTTGTCGTATCGTTTCTCGATTGTTGACCGTGGGATAATACAAGTTGTGTTCATGTTATTAAGGGGCTTATTTTATACAGGCGAATTTGATTACATCGTAAGCATTACAATACCATCTTCCGTTTTGTCTATCTGACGGTTTCTTCTCTGCACGGATAGACCCATTCCCAACTAGTTCAAATAGTCGGCTTCGGCTTCCTACTATTTTTTCAGCTTCTCGTTGACTAAATGTTTTGTCGTTTAGTACAATCTTTAAAATGGCTTCATTTAACATAGTTAATCATTAAAAAGGTTGTTATTGTGTGCATACTGGATAAATTCCGATTTCTCGTGAATACAAAGTTTTCTGTAAACAGATTTGATATGATTTTTCACAGTATGAGGAGATAGGTATAAAGAATCAGCAATATCATCATTGCTCTTTCCATCATAGACAAGTTTCATAACTCTCATTTCAGCATCGGATAAGCTGCTATTAAATTGAGGATTACAAATAATGTCTTCATATTTACATTCTCCTCTTAAAGGACATTGAACATGTTCAAAGTTTACTTTACCATTGTTATTTATGTCTTCGACAGTGCTATCAAGATTACCAAAATTGCATTTAGCAAAACGTCTAGCCATTAGATATTGATAATAAGGGACGTTTTTAGAGCTTTTTATATAACATTCTGATAGGGCATTATAAGCATTTGGATATTGTTCTCTGACAATAGAAAGAATTTCATTTATAATCTCTGTATCGTTTTCAGAAATTCTTTTATTTTTTTTGTCAGATGAAATACACCAAAGTTCATTTTCAAATATGTAAAACTCTAAATCTTTCATTGTTATGAATTTAATCCCAAAGGTGTTCTGGCGAAATACCAGTAATTTCTGATAATATTTGTACATGCTCTGGATTATTAGGCTTTATGCCATATTTAATCCAGTTATTGGCTGTGGTAAGAGTTACATTACATCTTTCGGCGATGGTGTTAATGAAATCTTTTTTGGGGTATGTCGGATCAGGTAAACTTTTGTAATAGCCTTTCAGTGTCATTATTTTACTTTTAGGCTTTAATGTGTTTGTCTTATTGTCACTTTCCATTATATTTGTAATGTTTAATTGGTTTGGTATTGCAAATATAATAATATTATAGTAAAACTATACTACTATTATAGTTAATAATTATAAAATGATATACTATGATTATAGGAGAGCGGCTGAAGGGTTTTTTAAAATACCATAATATTTCTGCTAAATCATTTGCAGAAATGATAGGTGTAACAGAAGGAATGGTGTATAAATATTATAAAATGGATAATGTTGATAGCCAAACCATCGAAAAGTGGGCTAATATATTGCGTATTCCTATTATGACATTTTTAGATGATAATACATACGAAAGGGCTACTCATAAAGCGACATCAGAAGATTTGGCAATGGGAAATGATAAAGATTATATTCATTTTCAAAATAGAAGATTATTTGGCGATTTATCTGGAAAATCAAGAGAATTGATTGAAGACGAATTTGAAAAAATAAAACCTAAAATAAGTTACACTATTGGTGTACCTTATTATAATGTGGACTTTATCGGAGGTTTTGATTTAGTTATGAATGACCAAACTATAAATCCAGAATATCTTATTAATTTCAAGAAATACAACGAAGCTACATGTTGGTGCAATGTCACTGGACATTCAATGGAGCCCGAAATAACACATGGCGATATAATAGCTCTAAAGGAAATAGAGGATGCTTCTTTTCTACCTTATGGTGAGGTTTACGCTATTGTCACAACCAACAACATGAGAACTATAAAAAGGATAGGTCCTGCATCCAACCCAGATAGTTATTCTTTAATTCCAACAAACAGATCTCCTGAATACGGAATACAAGAACTACCGAAAAATATGATAAGACATGTATTCCATGTACTCGGATGTATGAAGCGATTATAAAAACAAATATGTAATCATCTATGGATTTCAAAGACTAAAATTTGAGTCATGAAAATTTCTAAAGAAGGAATCGCTATAACTAAACGTTTCTTTGAAGCTATTGATATGCTCAAAGCACAGAAACGCATTCGTGGGCTTAAAACATTCACGAGGAAGCACAATATAACTCGTACTAATATAGCAAATGTGAGAAAAAATCCAGACCGTAGTGTTTTGAAGCCCGAATGGATATATTATCTTGTTTATGATTATGGGATTTCATTGGAATGGATAATATTCGGAGAGGGGTCTATGTTTGAATAAATATTCTAAAACTTGTCTTTTGATGGTGCGTAATCCTTTGCTTTTATCTGAAAATCAAATATTTATATATGTTTCTGAAATCAGCTTCCCAAGCTGAGGGTCGCGAGTTCGAGTCTCGTTTGCCGCTCGATGAAAACGGTCTCTTGAATATTCAAGAGACCGTTTTCGTTTTTGTTATTTCTTCATTCTCACTTCATAGAGATCGTTGCGACGATCTTTGAGGTTGCGCACGCTACCGTAGGTGTGCAATTCGTTCAAAAGATCCAAATCGACGTCCGAGATAAGAATCATTTCGGTGTTCGGGGTAGCCTCGGCTCTGCGTCCGTCTGTCGGGAATGCGAAATCACAGGGGGTAAAAACTCCCGACTGGGCATATTGAATATCCATGTTGTGTACTTTGGGCAGGTTGCCTACGCTACCGGCTATGACTACGAAGCATTCGTTCTCGATGGCACGGGCATGTGCGCAGACTCTTACACGGGAATAGGCGTTTTGGGTATCGGTGAGGAACGGAACGAACAATATTTGCATACCTTCGCTGGCCATGATTCGGGAGAGTTCGGGGAACTCGACATCGTAACAAATCAAGACTCCGATTTTGGCGCAGTCGGTCTCGAAAGTCCGAATGGCTTTACCGCCGCTCAATCCCCAGCATTTCATTTCGTCGGGGGTGACATGTAGTTTTTCATACATTTCGTAGGTACCGTCTCGACGGCATAAGAAACCTACGTTGTAGAGCAGTCCGTCTTCTTTAATCAGCGGCATACTTCCTGTAATGATGTTGATGTTGTACCGAATTGCAAGATTGATGAAACGTTCTCGTATTTCGTCGGTATATCGAGCTAATCCTCTGATAGCCTGAGACTCGCTCGCATCGTTGAACCGAGCCATGAGCGGGGCGTTGAAATACTCTGGAAAGAGGACGAAGTCGCTTTGATAGCCGCTTACGGAATCGACGAAAAATTCCACTTGCTCGAAAAGATCGTCGAGCGTTTTGTAACTACGCATTTGCCATTGTACGAGGCCTACCCGCACGGTGGTCTTAGGAGATATATATTCTTCGGTAGGCTCTTGATAGTAGATGTTGTCCCATTGGAGCAGACAGGCGAAGTGTTTCGACTCCTCGTCGTTGGGCAAATAGTTTCGCATTACCTTACGGACGTGGAAATCGTTGGAGAGTTGGAACAATAGCACCGGGTCGAATATCTCGCGTTGACGCACCTTGTCGATGTACTCTTTGGGGCGCATTCGGTCGGCGTATTTGTGGTAGTTCGGCAAACGTCCGCCGAACATGATCGCTTTCAGATTGAGCTTTTCACACAACTCTTTGCGATATTCGTACATACGTCGGGCGAGGCGTAGGCCCCGATAATCGGGGTGTATGAACACTTCGATACCATACAGGATATTTCCCTTCCGCGTGTGAGTGTCGAATGTTTCGTTTCCTGTGACTTGGGCGTAGGTGTGGTCGTTCTTTACATCGTTATAGTTTACGATGATAGAGAGGGCACAGCCCACGATTTTATCATCGACGACCGTGACGATTTGTCCTTCGGGGAATATGCGAATGAGTTTGTCGATTTGTTCGGGAGTCCAAAATACGTCGCTACCGTCGGCATAGACACGGGTGAAAGAGCTAGCCAGTTGGTCGTAATCTTCTTTTTGAAGATTGCGTATTTCGACTTTATTGATTTCTTTTTGTTTCATGAATCCTTTGTTTGGTTTAGGTATGCAAAATTACTTTTTTTACCCGCTTGTTGTCCGTTTTGTTTCGATTTTCTTTATGCCGGGTATTTTATACAGTTCGCATATAAAATATGTGCTTCCCTTTTGGGTACTTCCTTTGCCTTCTTTTAATGAATCTTTTTGTCGATTGGTTTCATCTCTTTTATGTCGTCGATGTTCCATTTTGCGATGATACGGGAACAACAGAAAGAGAGAACATTCTTTAATCTCATTTTCATGCAGATAATGTGTGCCGTTCCTTCATTTAGACTATTTTTGAAAAAAAATTCAAGGTTTCTGCAACCAAACGAGTGGTTGGTTACGTCTAATGATTGAATTTCCGGAAAGAGAACGACTATAAATAACCTATAAAATTAAAATAGAAGAGAATATGAAAAAGATGTTTATGATGATGCTTTTGTCTATCGTATCGTGGACAGGAGCCGTAACAGCAACCGAGGCAACAGCTCCTCTGAAATCGAATGGCCCTGTGGCACAACAAGAAGCGGTCGTAGCAGCCGATACACTTAACGGTATGACTCCGAGCGAGGCTTTTCAAATACGTATGAAAGAACTCGAATTTGAACGGGATAAAACGTTCTTTCAAGATGAGCCGGATGCCGAGGATATAATAGATTCTTTGGTTCCTCTTTTTGCTATTGTTTCACCTTTTCTTATCGCTTTTTTAATTGTCTTTTTCTATATTTATTATCGTAATAAAAAAGTACAATCCCGCTATCGGGTGATGGAGAAAGCGATAGAGTCGGGTCGAGAATTGCCCGAAGGCTTTTTCGACGAACCGGAGTCGAAGCGACCCAGTAAATTTTCCACTCTGAATCAAGGTCTTGTTTGTACGGCTGTCGGAATCGGGTCTTTTATATGGTGTATAGGTGGGGCTTATGAATTGGACGAAGGTTTCGGGGCTCTTTTGGTTGGTTTGGCGGCTATATTCACTTTGATAGGTATAGGGAAACTGATTCTTTATCGGGTAGAATCGCGAAAAGAAGTTCGTGATACCGATGAGCAAACTACCGAAATCGAGTAGGCCGGAGCGATGAATAAGAACGAGGATATAGCGTGGGTGACTCGTTGTGCTTTGTTCGACGATCGGCGGGCTTTTGCCTGCCTTGTCGATAAGTATCAGGTGCGATTGAAACGCTTTTTCCTGAATCTTACCGGTGGAGATCCAGTGCTCAGCGATGATTTGGCGCAGGAGACTTTTATCAAAGTTTATTATAATTTGCGTAGTTATAAAGGCTTGTCTTCTTTTTCGACATGGATTTATCGAGTAGCTTACAATGTGTTTTACGATGAGTTACGAAAGAGCCGGGAATGGGAAGATGCTTCTGTGGACGAGGTGGCCAATCTGTTGGAGCAACCTCCTGAGTGTGTGGACCGGAATATCGATATATCGCGAGCTTTGTCTATTTTACGCCCCGAGGAGCGAACGGCGATAACTTTATTCTTCGTCGAGGACCTTGCCGTGGCAAAGATAGCAGAGATTATGAGTATATCGGAAGGTACGGTAAAGTCGCATTTATTTCGTGCAAAACAAAAATTGGGTGAATATTTAAAGAAAAACGGATATGAATGAATGGAATGACAATCAGTGGCGGGAGTTTTTCGGCGATCATTCGTTGGAACTTCGGACAGATAAGTGGTTCACGCGTAGGGTGTTGAATAGACTGCCTCGCAAGCGATGGAGCATAGAAGCCAAAATTTCATTTGTCGTTTCGGTACTTGTTATTGCAATTTGTACGGTTCTATGCTTGATATTTGCCAAAGAAATGATTTACAATCCTTGTTGGACTTGTGCACACACTTGGTTGGCTTACATGGGATTGTCTGTGGCTTGCGGGTTGTGTGTCGGACAGTTGGGTTCCTTTCTGCGCAGGATTTATGATGCTTCCTAAAACTGAAATAAATTTAAGTAACGAGCGAGAGGCATGGGTTGAACAAGACTTATGTCTCTCGTTCTATTTGTTGGATAGCGGAGTGTGGCGGGAGATAAATTCGGCGAAAGAATCTTTGTAAGTATCCGAAATAGGAATGTATTCTTTACCAAATACGATTCGGTTTCGATCGATCATTTTGATTTTACAACCCTGTACGATGAACGACCGGTGCACCCGAATGAACCGGCTATCGGGTAACATTTCTTCGAGAGATTTCAAGCTAAGCAGGGAAAGAATGGGGTGCGGTTCGTCTTCGAGGTAAATTTTTACATAATCTTTCAGCCCTTCGATATAGAGTACTTTATCGAGGGGAATCTGTTTAAGTTTATAATCGCTTTTTACAAAGATATATGATTTGTCTGGGGAATGCATTTCACCCGTCCCGGACGATAATTCGAACCATTGCAACGCTTTTTGTGCCGCTTTCAGGAAATCGGTGTAGGCAAAAGGTTTCAACAAATAATCGACGGCGTTGACTTTATAACTGTCTACGGCATATTGTCCGAATGCCGTAGTGAAAATGACACGGCTTTTCCCTTCTATCATGCGAGAAAATTCCATACCGTCCAGCTCGGGCATTTGTATATCGAGAAATATCAAATCTATATCTCCTTTCGAGATTCTTTCGATCGCTTGAACAGCCGAGGTAAACGAAGCCTCCAATTGTAGAAAAGGCGTTTTCTTGACATAGCTTTCCAGTAGCTCGATTGCAAGGGGTTCATCGTCGATAATACAACATTTCAATATCATAGTCGCAGTGTTTATTTAATTCAGGTCGATAGTCAACATGGAGCGGTAGATGTGCGAATCGCTCTCGGCATGCAGATTATATTTTCCCGGGTATAGAAGTTCGAGTTGTCGGGATAGATTTTTTAGTCCGATACCCGAACCGCTCTTGTCGGTTTCATTTTTCGGGAAGCTGCTGTTTTCTATATCGCATTCGATAACTCCCGGTGAAGGTTCGGACATATTGATTTTTACGAAAGATCGGGTAGATGCGCTGGTCCCGTGTTTGAAAGCATTCTCGATGAGTGTGATGAAAAGCAACGGTGCTATTTTATACCCTCGACACAAGCCGGTAGGAATATTTACATCTACTTGGACGTGGCGGGCGAGCCTCAATCGCATGAGCTCGATGTAGTTATGGTTGAATTCCAGTTCTTTTTCCATAGGAACATAGGGCTGTGTATTTTCGTAGAGGACGTAACGCAACAACTTGCTCAGTTCAAGAACTGCGCTTTGGGCCCGTTCGGGACTGATAGCGATAAGCGAGTAGATATTGTTGAGCGTATTGAATAGAAAATGAGGATTGAGTTGATTTTTCAAATTTTTCAATTCTGCTTCGGTACGTTCCTGTTCCAACTGCTTACGTTCTTTTTCGGTGGTGATCCATTTTTGAGTGACTTTTATAGCGGCACTCAGCCCAACGACCAGAACCAGTGTAATGGAATCTTGCCATTGCATGAACCCTGGGCGAGGAGGGGGAATGGGAGTGGGTCTTTGATGCAGAATGCTTTCGGGAATGACCATGCGGTGTACCAAATAGATAGCTATATTGGCCATGACTACCAGTAATAAATTGTAGAGAATGAATCGTATGGTTTTTTTACGAAACAGGACTTTATCGATGAGCCATAAGTAGTTGATGTAAAAAATACAGGCTATGCAAATCGGTTGGATATAAAATTTTATCAGGCTGAAATTGTGCATTCGGTTGATGTTCCCGAATCGTTCGATAAACAAGAGTGGAAAAATAAACAAGATACTCCATGCCGCCAGATGTATAAAGACGGTATTCCATTTTTTACTTAGATGTAGCTTATCGGATGCCATTGTACAAATATATTCATTCGAAAGGTAAAAGTGAAATTATTCGTAGCGAATCGCTTCGATGGGATCGAGATTAGCGGCTTTACGAGCCGGATACCAACCGAAGAATATCCCGGTTATCGTACAAACGAAGAAAGAAAGTATGACCGAATAGGCTTGTACGTAGACAGGCCATTTGAACAGGACGTTGACGATTACCGATGCACCTACTCCGAAGACGACCCCGATAATGCCGCCGGTAACGCTGATGAGAACGGCTTCGATAAGAAATTGGGCGAGGATATCGATACCCCTGGCTCCGATGGACATGCGCAACCCTATTTCCCGAGTGCGTTCCGTTACGGAGACATACATGATATTCATGATTCCGATACCTCCGACTAATAACGATATACCTGCAATGCAGGCGAGCAAGATTGTCATCATGTCGGTTGTCGAGCTTAACATGGAACTTAGTTCTTCTTGTGAACGTATTTCGAAATCATCATCTTCTCCTTCTTTTATTTTATGGTTTTTCCGTAGAATCTCGCTGATTTCTTCGGTTGCCTGAGGGGTAAGTTCTTCCGACAATGCCGAACAGTAGATACCTTGCAAGTAGGTAATGGCGAGAATGCGTTTCTGTACCGTAGTATACGGTGCGAGTACCATATCGTCTTGGTCCATACCCATGCTGTTGTATCCTTTGGGCGTGAGAGTACCTATGACTTTAAGTGGAATTTTATTGAACCGGATTACTTTTCCGATCGGGCTTTCTCCATTGGGGAAGAGATTGTCGGTAATGGTTTTCCCGATTAAACAGACTTTGGCAGAAGTGATGACGTCTTGTGGAGTGAACATGCTTCCCTCTTCCAAAGAAATTTTACGAATATCCAGATAATCTTCGGTAATACCGTATATCGTACTGGGATAGTTGTTCGCTCCATATATGAATTGTCCGCTGCTGTTTACCGAGGGGGAACAAGCCGACACGTATTCAGCTTGTTCGGAGATGGATTTATAATCGTTTAATTTGAGTGTTTGCATAGACGATGCGTCTTGCCTTACACCTCCTCTTTCCATGTTGCCGGGGTGTATCATGATCATGTTTGAACCCATTTCTGAGATTTGTTCTCGTATGCTTCGTTTCGAACCTTGCCCGATGGCCAGCATCGTGATGACGGATGCTACGCCGATGATGATACCCAACATGGTGAGGAAGCAACGTAGCTTATTGTTATTGAGCGCTTTTAGAGCTATTTTAGTCAGATTGGTCAGATTCATAATATTATTCCTTAGTCGGTTTCCACCGGTAGTTTTTGCAGCATTTCCAAAGCCGATGCTTGTTTTTCGTTCCGTATATCGGAGATTACTTTCCCGTCCCGTAATACGATGTTTCGGCTACTATATGCCGATAATTCAGGATTGTGGGTCACAAAGATAATGGTACGTCCCCGGGCATGCAGTTCTTGAAAGAGAACCAAAATTTCGAATGAAGTCCGGGTGTCAAGGTTTCCTGTGGCTTCGTCGGCAAGAATGATTACAGGGTTGTTAACCAATGCGCGAGCTATCGCTACCCGCTGTTGTTGCCCTCCCGACATTTGGTTGGATTTATGATTTTTTCGCTCGGACAGTCCAACGGCATCAAGAGCTTTCGATGCCAGTTCGTGTCTTTCTTTGGCCGAGATGGAGGAGTTGTACATGAGGGGTAATTCCACGTTTTCGAGTGCGGTCGTTTTGGGTAACAAGTTGTAGGATTGAAATACGAACCCGATTTTCCGATTTCGCAAAACCGACCGTTCGTTTTTACCCATACTCCGAACCGAAATACCATCGAGGTAATACTCTCCCGATGTGGGGGTGTCGAGGCAGCCGAGTATATTGAGCAGAGTGGATTTTCCCGAGCCGCTGGTTCCCATAATGGTTACGAACTCACCGGAATTTATGGTGAAATTGACACCTCGCAGAGCATGTACGGTTTCACTCCCTACGATAAAATTGCGTCTTATGTTTTCTAATCGAATGATTTCGTTCGTTGTCATGTCGGTTTCCTGATTATTTCTTTTTTCCCGGCGGTTTGGGCATGAACGGGCTTTCTTCTTTCTCTTCCGATGATTGTCGATTGGTTGCGCTTATATTACTTTTGCGGTCTATGGCTACGGTTTCACCGGCTTCCAACCCGGAGCAAATTTCGACGTTTACGCTATTGTCCATGCCTACGACGACCTTACGAGGTTTCCATTCTTGCCCGTCTTGTACCCAGACGATTTTCAAGCTGTCGTTTCCGGATATTTCTTGTTGAGGCAAATCTTCCGGTTCGTGGCGTTTTTTGCCCGATGGCGGATCGGGAACGAATCGAAGGGCTTTGAGCGGTATATTCACGACATTGCGGCGTTCGGCGGTGTAAATGGTGATGTTGGCGGTTAATCCCGGTTTTAATTTCAAATCGGGATTATGGGCAGAGATAACCACTTCGTAAGTGACTACATTGCTTTCTTCCGTGGCCTCTAAGCGCACTTGTGTGACTGTTCCCTCAAACGTGTCGTTGGGGTAAGCGTCGACGGTGAATATGACTCTTTGCCCCTCTTGCACCCCGCCAATATCGGCTTCATCGACATCGGCTATAACCTGCATTTGGGTCAGGTCGGCAGCAATGGTAAAGAGGGTCGGCGTTTCGAATCCGGCAGCTACGGTTTGTCCTTCTTCGACCGCCCGACTGATGACTACGCCGTCAATAGGCGAAGTAATAGTGGCATAAGCTAAATTTCGTTTAGCCTTAGCCAGATTTGCCTCGCTGCTTTCGAAGGTGCTTTTAGCTTTTGCGTAGTTGTATTTCGACTCTTCGTATTCGGTGTCGCTGATGAGTTGTTTCTCGTGCAGGGCCTTGTTTCTGAAAAAGTTTTTTTCTTGATATTCATATTCGGCTTTTGCTCCGTCGTACGTGGCCTGCTGGGAGGTGAGTTCGCTTTGCAAAGTGACTTTATCCATTTCGGCGATGAGTTGTCCTTTGGTTACGATGGAGTTGTAGTCGGCATACAGTTTGTCTATGATACCCGATACTTGTGTCCCGACTTCGACTTGTGTGACCGGCTCGATTGTCCCGGTTGCCGTGACGGCTTCCGAGACGTCTCCTCGTACAGCCTGAGCCGTTTCGATAACATAGTTCGCGCTCTTCGACTTCCCGCCGAAACAGAACCAGAGTATGGCGATGGCGACAACGGTCGATACGGTAACGATGATGATTTTTTTTGATTTCATATTTCGATGACAGTTTATATTCGAGTTTGAGTTAGTCGAGGGTAAGAGGTTTGTTTTCGTAATAGTCGAGTAGTCTCAAATTGAGCAAAGCCATGAAGCGGGATTGCAGTTCTTCTTGTTGAGCCGACAGCCAGCTGTTTTTCGCCGTGAGCATCTCGACCGTATTTTTCATACCGAGGTAGAACTGTTCTTCGGTGAGTTCGTAGGAGGTCTTTGTGGCGTTGAGCTGTTCTTTTGCCGCAAGGTATTTCGATTGGGCAGACGAAGCATCGAGCCATGCGTTTTCTATTTGGTTCAGCAAATCCTTTTCTTGATTTTTAAGATCCAATTGGCTGATTTTTTGTTGAATTTTTGCCCGTTCGACAGCCGATTTGTTAGAGCGGCGGCTATATATAGGGACGGATAGCGTCAGCCCGACCGATTCGTTGAATCCTTGTTTCATTTGAGTCCCGAAACTCCCGTTGTTCCCTGTATTGTGTCCGCTGCCTATACCGGCATTCAAGGAGAGATTGGGGTAGTAGCCGGCTTTGGCATTCGCTATATTCAGTTCGGCGACTTCGAGCTCTAATTTTCCGCTCTGTATGGAGGGGACGAACCCTAATGCCGTAGTGTAGACCGTGCTTTTATCGGGTAGGGGAACGAGAACTTTGCTTTCGTCGATTTCGGGAGTTGCCAGATTCATCTCTTGATTGATGTCGAGTTCGAGTAATTGTTTTAGTTCGAGTTTTAATTGGTCTCGATTGGCTTCGGCTGTGACTAATTGGTATTTGTCGTTACTGTATTGGGCTTCGAGCTGGGCCAAATCGCTTTTGGAAATAGAACCGGCAGCCAGTAATTCGCGAGATCGTTCTACTTGGCGAAGGGAAACTTCTACGGTCTGTTTGCAAATGTTCACGGCTTCCTCGGCATAGAGTATTTGGAGGTAGTCGGTGAGGATTTCTATTTGCAAATTATCGAGTGTTTCTTTGAATGCGTATTGTTGTTGCTTCTCTTGTATTCGGTTGGCTTTAATCGTGTTTCGCCGTTTCCCATCGAAAATTGTCCATGATGCGTCGATTCCGTAAGTTCCCGTATAGACGTTTTTGCCCGACCGGCTGCCGTCGGCCATCGGATAGTTATTGTAATTATGGGAGGTCGAGAAGTCGAACGAAGGAAAAAGTTGAGCTTTTGCCTCTTTGGTGTTAACCTCGCTTTCTTCTACGGACAGTCGGTTTTGTTGCAGGGTGATGCTGTGGTCACGGGCGTATTCGAAACAATCTTGTAATGTCCATGTGGAGGGTATTTCTTCTTGTGCCCATAAAGCGGTACTGCATAGAAGCAGGGGGACTCCGGTGGATATTATTAATTTTTTCATTATCGATACGTTAAATTTCGATTCAAATTTAACATTTAGCCGATGATGAAAAAAAAGTAATAGAAAGAGTCCCTTTTTTTGAGGATAAAGTATCTTCTTTTATCGATAAACGGGTGATGGTTTGGAGGTGGGCTGGTTTCAATCCAGCCCTTTCTCATGCAGCCACTTCGATAGATGGTTTGCTACCTCCACATTGTTCAGGTCGGAGAACGGGAAATGAGTGTTGCCGTACAGACCTATTTCGGGTAAATGTATAACTGTCACATCGCCACCATGTTTATTGAGTAAAGCTGCCCATTTCCGCATCAGGTGCAGGCGTCGTGTCCATTCGTAGAGTTCGGGACGTTCATTTGTTTCGGGCAGATTATCGCCGTAATAAACGATTATCGGGATTTCCATATATTTCATAAAGTCGGACATAGATACTTCTATGCCCTCCGTTTTTTTCGATAGGGTCAGTATCTTGCCCTCTTCGGGGACTTGTCCCTTCGGGAAAGGAATACCTCCGCCCGGCTC
>ENA-ORVC01000556-ORVC01000556.1-human-gut-metagenome-genome-assembly--contig:-NODE-556-length-39556-cov-3.496063_pt1 | contig 39556 bp, 30 predicted proteins | sample MGYA00242092_ERZ509234 | MGnify/ENA primary metagenome ERZ509234 (study PRJEB26280, sample SAMEA2338800) | human gut metagenome | biome: human gut; feature: human-associated habitat; material: faeces... | reverse complement strand
GGAGAAGGGTTTCCCCCCCCCCGGACCCCCCACCTTTCCCAAGACTTTTGACTGATGGGGAGGCGGCGCGGAGGGAGTTCGTCCCGGCAGGGAGAAGGTTTTCCGTTTTTATCTGGTTATACCTCTTTCAAGGTTTAGTTACTCTCTAAAAGGAGTCCCGGACGTATGTTCGGGGCTCTTTTTTTGTGTGCGGGTAGAAAGGAAGAGGAACGGGATTACGCGGGCAGGTTCGTTTTTGCCAGCTCTTCACGGATATTCTCGATGAGCCCTTTGGCTTGCGGGCTCAGGTGTTTGCGTTTGCGGACAAGGATGCCGTAGCGGACTGTGGGGAGGAATTCGTCCAGCGGATAGCTGACGAGAGGCCGCCAGTCCGTCCCGTAGGAGCTGGCCTTGAGGCACATTTCATCCATGATCGCCGCCCCTACGCCGTGGAGGACGTAGCGCAGCATCAAGTGGTAGTTGTTGACGCTGAGCACGGTGTTTTTGACGAAAAGGGTTGCGTCCATGTTTTCAAAGTAGGGTTCGCCGCTGTCGTCCATTCGTTCCGAGAGGAACGAAACGAAGGGCAGGCGTTCCAAATCGCTGAGTTTCGGTTTCTTGGGAAGGTGATAGGTGTTGTCCCGGTGGACGATGAGCAGGGGACGCGCTTGAAAAAGTTCTTCCAGTTCGCTGTGATCGGGAAGAACCGTAACTCCGGTGAGGCCGAAGTCCACCTTGGAGCTTTCCACGTCGTCAACCACTTCATAGGTCAGGGCGCGCCTGATGCGGATGTTGACGTCGGGGTGCCGCTCCCGAAATCCGGAGATGATCCCGACAACTTGTGCGGCAAAGGGCAAATTGCTGGAAAACGTGACCGTCCCTTGCAGTTTTCCGCTCAGCGTTCCGACCTCTGAACGGAGTCCGCGCAACGTTTCAAACGTGTAAACAGTCCATTCAAAAAGTTTTTTACCCTCTGGAGTGATCCGGAGGCTTTTCTTGTAGCGATCAAAGAGGACGGTGTTGAGTTCCTCTTCCAGCGACCGGATCTGATAGCTGATGGTCGAAGGGTTCCTGTTCATCATCTGGGCGGCCCGGCGGATGCTCCCCGTTTGGGAGACGTAGTAAAAGCCTCGTAACCATTGGAGGAAATCGCCGTTCAGCTCTTCAATCATGGCGGCCTCACTGTATGAATTTTTCGAATGATAAGTGTTTTTTTTCGATTTGACAATACAAGTGTTTTTGATGATGTTTTTTTCACAAAAGGAGGCGTGGGATGCCGCCGATCCTCGGCGCGGCCCGCCCCCGCAGCGAACCTCACAACAGGAAGGAACCATGAATACCTCAACTCATCCTCTCGGTACGCTCATCGAAACGGACGTGCTCGTCATCGGCTCCGGTGCGTCCGGCTGCGGCGCGGCTCTCGGCGCGCGCGAGCAGGGGTTGCGCGTCCTCCTCATGGACAAGGGCAAGTTGGAAAGCTCCGGCTGCATCGGCGGCGGGAATGACCACTATATGGCGGTCCTCGATGAGGAAGGCGTCGCGCACGATGCCGCCGAGGATCTGATCAAGTTCTACGCCAAGCCTTTGAACGGCTGGACCCCAGCCATGCTGCGCAACGGCTGGTACGCCCACATGAGGCCCATGCTTGAAAAGCTGGAGGCGGCGGGCGTCAAATTCGGCAGGACGCCGGACGGCCGCTACCACCGCACGCAGGGCTTCGGGCAGCCGGGGACGTGGTGGGTGCACATCGCCAACGGCATGACCATCAAGCGCGTGATGGCGCGGATCGTCCGGGAGAGCGGGGTGGATGTGCTCGACCGCGTGATGGCGGTCAAGATCCTCACGGACGGCGGCAAGGCCTGCGGCGCGCTCGGCTGGAACGTGAGTACCGGAGAATTCCACATCATCCGTGCGAAGACGGTTGTGTCGGCGCAGGGCCGCTCCGCTACGCGCGGCACCGACAACTCCACGCACAATCCTTACAACGTGTGGATGTATCCCTACAACACCAGCGCGGGTGTTGTGCTCGGTTACGACGCCGGGGCAGCCGTGACGGAGCTGGATACCTACCAGCGCGCGACCATGCTGCCCAAGGGCTACGGCTGTCCGGGCATGAACGGGATCAACAGCTCCGGCGCGCACGAAATCAACGCCCTCGGCGAGCGTTTTATGGGCAAGTACGACCCCATGTGGGAAAACGGCGTGCGCAACAACCAGATTCAGGGCACCTTCCAGGAACAGCTCGAAGGGTCCGGCCCGCCTTTCTATATGGATATGCGGCATGTGGACGAAGCCGTGGTTCGCGAGCTGCAGGACATCCTGATGCCCGGCGACAAGGCCACGTTCGGCGACTGGGCGGAATGCACCGGTACCGACTTCCAGCACAAGCTCCTCGAAGTGGAAATCGGCGAACTGATCTTCGGCGGGACCATCGCCGTGAACGACCAGTTTGAGACGTCCGTGCCCGGCCTGTTCTGTGGCAGCATCTTCCTCTACTGTTCCGGCGCGATGTGCGGCGGGTTCGAGGCGGGCAGGCAGGCTGCATTGAAGGCGTCCGGCATGTCCGCGGCTGGCGCGGTGGACGAGGCTCTGGCCGCCCGCGTGCGTGACGAAATCTTCGCGCCGCTCGGAAACGAGGAGACGCTTTCCTATAAGGAACTGGAAGAGGCCGCCCGCAATGTCATGAATTATTACATGGGATTCCGCCGCTCCATGACCGGCATGGCCCGCGCGCTGGAAAAGATCCGCTTCCTGTCCGATCAGGCTTCCCGACTGCACGCCGATACGCTGCGCGATCTCATGCGCTGCCACGAGGCGAAGGATGTGCTCACCATATGCGAGCTGGCCATTCAGGCCACCATGGAGCGCAAGGAGTCGGGGCGCTGCGTCTACCGCCTGACCGATTATCCCGAGATCAATCCCGAGATGGCGAAGCCGCTCCTGCTGATGCGCGGCGAGAATGGCCCGGTCTATCAGTGGGGCAAGGCCCCGCTTCTGTAAGGTTCATGGCGCGCCGTCTCCCGCAGGGGAGGCCGATGCGCGGATGTCGTCGAATGCGCCCTGAGCGCCAAGGAGTTTTTTATGCCCCCGAGATATAGCCGAGAAATCGAACAGCCCATCGTCATGGGCGACAGCCTCAAGGACCAGTTCCGCACGTCTCCCTGCGAGGCGTCCTGTCCTGCGGGAAACCCGATCCAGAAGATGCAGTCCCTTGTGGAAAAGGGGCGCTTTGGTGAAGCGTTGCGCTATCTGCGCGCCAGAAACCCGTTCCCCGGCGTGACCGGGCGGGTGTGCCCCCACTTCTGTCAGGCGAAGTGCAACCGGGATCGTCTGGAAGGCTGCGTGAACACGCGGGCGCTGGAACGCGCCGCCTACGATCACGCCCCCAAGGGCATCGAACCTTTCACCCGCGCGCCGGAAACGGGCAAGCATGTCGCCGTGGTGGGCGGCGGTCCCGCCGGGATGACGGCGGCCTATTTCCTGTCCCTCCTCGGGCATGACGTGACCGTGTACGAATCCGGCCCCGTGCTTGGGGGGATTCCCCGCTACGCCGTCCCGGATTTCCGTCTGCCCCGCGACGTGGTTGACCGCGAGATCGGCTGGATACTGGAAACGGGTGTACGCGCCTGTGTCAACGTCACCGTGGGCAAGGACATTTCTTTCGCGGAACTGCGTGCTTCCTCGGATGCCGTTGTCGTCGCCACCGGCACGCCCAAAGAGAACGCCTTGCCCATACCCAACGCGGAATGCGGCCTCAAAGCGGTGGAATTCCTGCGCAAGGCCGCGCTCGGCCAGCGTCCCGACGTGGGCAGGACGGTCGTGATCATGGGCGGCGGCGGGGTGGCCTTCGACTGTGCGTTCACGGCCCGGCGCCTCGGCGCGGCCGATGTGCATGTGCTGTGCCTTGAGGCGGAAGGCGCCATGCGCGCCCCGGAAGAGGATCTGGAACAGGCCCGTCGGGAAGGTGTCCATGTCCATAACAGCTGTACGATGTCCGGCGTCCGCAAGGACGGCGATCGCGTTTCCGGTGTGGACTATTTCGATGTGCAGGAATGCCGTTTCGACGAACAGGGCCGCCTGTCGCTCATCCCTGTTCCCGGTGGGGAGCATGTCCTTGCCTGCGACACCGTGATTTTCGCCGTGGGCATGAAGACGGACCTCGGTTTTTTTGAGGGTGAAGTGCCGGAGTGTACTCCGCGCCAGTGGATTGTGGCGGACGCCGCCCAGAAGACGTCGCTTGAGGGTGTGTTTGCCGCGGGCGACGTGGCTTCGGGGCAGTCGTCCATCGCAGGGGCCGTCGGGGCAGGGCGCAGGGCCGCTTTCGGCGTTCATGCCTACCTGACCGGGGAAAACTCCAGAGTCTATATCATCAATGAAGAAGGCCGGATCGAGGCGCGCGACCGTCTCGCCGCATCTCAGCCTCCCTATGTGGTGCCCTTTGAGGAAATCTACGGGGTGGCGCAGTACGGGCGGGCCGAACCGCAGCGTCAGGGCATCCGGGAAGGGCTGTCCTTCCGGGAGATCAACGAAGGCTACACGCCGGAACAGGCGCGGGACGAAGCTGCGCGCTGTATGCACTGCGGGCATTGCAAGGGGTGCGGGACGTGCGTGGACGATTGCCCCGGCTATGTGCTTGAGCTGAAGCATCTTGAGGAGCGGGATCGTCCGGAAGTGGCCTTTGGGGACGAATGCTGGCATTGCGCCAACTGCCGTACCAGCTGCCCCTGCGGGGCCATCGGCTTCTCGTTCCCATTGCGGATGCAGGTGTGAGGACGCGGGGGCTTTCCTCATGAGGGAAGCCCCTGTCCCACGGGAAATGCTGGGGCGTGCCGGGGAATCGTGCCGAGCGGGGATGATCCTCCTCTCCATGAGAAGGCCGGTGCGCCGAGAGGTTCCCGCCTCCGTTTCTCCAGAATCGAATGTAACCGAATCGAAAGAAGGATGACGCCATGTCCGCGAATGCTCAGATGACGGCAAGAGGCGATGCCATGTATTATGTGCATTCTTTTCTTTGCCTGTTGATCATGTTCGGCTTTGGTCAACTGCCGCCTGTCGAGCCGTTGACGGCGCTCGGCATGAGGCTGATCGGGATTTTTCTCGGCCTGCTGTACGGCTGGATCTTTATCGACATCGTCTGGCCGAGCATGGCCGGATTGCTTGCGCTCATGCTGGTGGGCGGCATGAAGCCCGTAGCGCTGCTCAACCGCAGCTTCGGCGATCCCATCGTGGTGATGATGTTCTTCATCTTCGTGTTCTGCGCGACCATCAACCATTATGGCCTGTCGCGGTTCATCTCCTTGTGGTTCATCACCCGGAAGTTCGTTGCGGGCAGGCCGTGGGTATTCACCTTTACGTTCCTGGCCTCCATGTTCATCCTCGGCGGATTGACCAGCGCTTCGCCCGCCGCCATCATCGGCTGGAGCATCCTGTACGGGATCTGTGACGTATGCGGCTACAAGAAAGGGGACGGCTATCCGACCATGATGGTGTTCGGCATCGTCTTCGCGTCGCAGGTGGGTATGTCCCTGATCCCCTTCAAGCAGGCGGCCCTCACCGTGTTCAGCGCCTACGAGACCATGTCCGGCGTGGGGATCGACTACGCCAAGTACATGCTCATCGCGGCCTGTTCCTGTGTGCTGTGCTCGCTCCTGTTCATCGCGCTCGGCAAGTATGTGTTCAAGCCGGACATGGAAAAGCTCAAGAAGCTGGACGCGAGCAAGCTGGACACCGACGGCGCGCTCAAGCTGAGCAAGGTGCAGAAGCTCATCCTCTGTTTCCTCTTCGCGCTGGTCGCCCTGCTGCTGCTCCCGAACTTCCTGCCCGCCGACCTGTTCATTTCCAAATTCCTGAAGTCCATCGGCAACACGGGGATCTGCGTGTTCCTCGTCACCGTGATGTGTTTCCTCAAGGTGGACGGCAAGCCTTTGCTGAAGTTCAAGGCCATGATCGACTCCGGGGTCGCGTGGGGCATCATCCTCCTGCTCGCCGTGGTGCAGCCGCTTTCCGGGGCCATGGCCGCGCAGGAGAGCGGGATCACGAATTTCCTCATGATGATCGTCGAGCCGATTTTCGGCGGCAGTTCTCCCGTCGTGTTCGCGCTGTTCATCGGCTTTGTGGCCACCGCGCTCACGCAGGTCATGAACAACGGCGCCGTCGGCGTGGCCCTCATGCCCGTCATCTTCAGCTATTGTTCAAGCATGAACGTGGCCCCCGAGCTGCCGCTCATCATGGTCGTCATGGGCGTACACCTCGCCTTCCTGACGCCCGCCGCCAGCGCCAGCGCCGCGCTCCTGCACGGCAACGAGTGGTCGGATTCGGGAAGCATCTGGAAGACGGCACCCCTGGTTATCCTGCTGTCGTGGATAGCGATTGCGGTTGTGACCGTCGTGTTGGGCGGAGTGCTGTTCTAGGCATGGCCCATCTAAGGCAATGAAGGGCGCCGGGGAGCTTTCCCCGGCGTTTTTCGTTTGGAAAAAAGAATGTGGAGGCAGTTTTTTCCTTTGTCGACATTGTATCGGAACTGTTCAGAGGCCATTGGTGATGGCAGAATATTTTTAGAACTTCTTTGGAAAGAGGAGGATAGCGCATTGCCGCAGATGGACGGTATCGGGAGAGTAAGGGGAAATACGTTATGAATGGCACGGGGTCGTTGTTTTTCGATGGAAAATGGAAAAGAAAACGTTCTTTAAATCACAATTATATTGACAGAAAAAACAGCAGGCTATAGATTGGATTCAAATCAAAGGGAAGAGATCGTATGCAGAGTCAGGTATTGCGATACATTCGCTTTTTTATCTTCGGGTGCTGGGGCATCTTGCTGTTGCTGATGCTTCTGTACGGCCCGTGGATGATTCAGGCGAAGCAGATCACCATTCCTGACATCAGCATCACGAACTTTATGATTCGTGATACGTCCAGTTTCTTCCCCATGCATCAGGAAGCCGCCGAACAGCTCATTGGAGAAGGCAAGGCTGTCCTGTCCGCAACGGAGGCCGTACCCAACAAGTTGCCGAATATGCGGCTTGTCGTTTTTCTTCTGCTTCTCTTCCCTCTGTGTACGAAGGTTCTGCGGACGCGTTTTTCCGAGTCCCTCCTCGTACCCCATCTCTCGGACATCAGAGGAATGCTGCCCCTTCCTCTCGCTCCCCCGTCCGGCTTGTGCTTGTCCTGATCCGTCTCTGTCTCCCACGCTTCGGTCATTGAAGGAGCGGGCCCGGTCCGAAAGGATTGCGGCGGGTATCCTGCGGCATTTTCTCCTCCATGCCATCTTTCGTCATGGCAGGGCAGGGATGTTTGCCGGGAATCCCGGATTGCGCCCGGAGTCTTCTCTCGTACCCTCCTTCCAGTGATCCGAAGACGGTGCCTTCCCCACATTCTTCAAACGGAATCCGTTTATTGGAGAAGTCATGTCAGGAATATTGCGCTGGCTCGATGATTGGGCTGAAGAGTTTTGTGTTTCCGTCATGTTGGCTTTGCTCGTCCTGTTGCTCGGCATGGAAGTGTTCTCGCGCTTCCTGCTCGGCAAGTCGTTCTCGTGGATGGAGGAGCTGTGCCGCTATCTGTTCGTGTGGTCATCCTATATCGGCGTCGCCATCGCCGTGAAGCACAAGGAGCAGCTGCGCATCCTTATGTTCATGGATGTGCTGAAGAAGCGTTTCCCGCAGCTGGTCAGGATCCTGTACGTCGTTTCCGAGCTCACGTTCACCGTATTCTGCGCCCTGGTTTTCTATTACAGCCTTGGTATGCTTGAGAATATGATCCGGTTCAAGCAGGTTTCCGCCGCCCTCGAGATCAACGTCATGTACGCGTATCTCATCATTCCGATCAGCATGGCCCTCACCATCTTTCGGACGCTTCAGGGGTTGTGCCGCGATATCCGGAACAACACGCTTGAGTTCGAAAGCCGGGAGGACTAACCCATGTTGCTCGTCATATCCTTCGTCGTCTTCATGCTGCTTGGCTTGCCCCTGTTTGGGGTAATCGGTCTGGCCTCCATCATCTCGATGATCGGGATGCCGTTCCCGATGGAGTTCATCCCCCAGAACCTGTACACCGGCATGGACCAGTTCCCGCTCATCGCCACCATCGGTTTCGTAATGGCCGGGTTCCTCATGGAGCCCGCCGGGATCACCGGTGAAATCATTGAAGTCGCCAAGAAGGCGGTGGGCAACATCCGCGGCGGCCTCGCCATGGTGACCATCCTCGCCTGCATGATCTTCGCGGCGCTCAGCGGCTCCGGCCCCGCCACCACAGCCGCCATCGGCAGCATCATGATCCCCGGCATGATCGGCGCGGGATACCGCAAGGACGACGCCGCCGCCGTCTCCGCCACGGGCGGGACGCTCGGCATCCTGATCCCGCCGAGCAATCCCATGATCATTTACGGCGTTGTGGCGAACACGTCCATCGCCGGATTGTTCATGGCGGGCTTCATCCCCGGTTTCGTGATGACCACTTCCATGTGCATCACCGCCTATTGCATCGCCCGCAAGCGCGGCTATAAGGGCACCGGCGAAAAGTTTTCCGTCTACGGCTTGCTCAAGGCGATTTGGGACGGCAAGTGGGCGCTGGCGACTCCGGTGATCATCCTCGGCGGCATCTACTGCGGCGTATTTACCCCCACCGAAGCCGCCGAAGTGGGCGTGCTCTGGACGCTGTTCGTCGGCCTGTTCGTTTACCGCAAGCTGACGTGGAAGAACATTTCCTCGGCGCTTATCCGTACCTCGGCCTTTGCCGGTTCCGCCACCATCCTTGTCGGCGTTTCGATGGCCTTCTCGCGGCTGCTCACCTTGTACCATATCCCCCAGACCGTGGGCGCGTTCCTCGGTTCCATCTCCACGGACCCGACGATCACCCTGCTGCTCATCGCGTTCTTCATCTTCCTGTGCGGCTTCGTGGCCGACACGCTGGCGATGGTCGTGGTGCTCGCGCCGGTGTTCCTGCCCATCACGAACGCCCTCGGCATCCATCCGATCCAGCTTGGCATCCTGTTTGTGGTATGCTGCGAAACCGGGTTCCTGACGCCTCCCTTTGGTGCGAACCTGTTTATTACCATGAAGATTACGGATGTGAAGCTTGAGGAAGTGGCGTTGAGGGCGTTCCCCTATCTCCTGGCGATGTGGCTGCTCATCATCGTTGTCGCGGCTTGCCCGGACTTCGTCATGTTCCTGCCGCGGCTCTTGATGTAATCAAGCCTGCGGCGATGTCTGCCTGACATGGGCAGATGCTGTATGAGCAAATAAAAGTGCGAACCGGATGTTTCCGGTTCGCACTTTCAGGAGAATGGAAGTTCATGGAGGGCTTGAGCCGCTTGCCCAAGCTTTAGCGGTATGGGGCAAACAGGGCCGGATGGAATACGTATCCCGGATTTCTGGGGTATGCGGGGGACGGATTGCTTTTTCAGATTGGTATGGGTACACAAAAAGCATGGAAAATGAAAAGGCTATTCCCGGCGGACGGGTGGATGGTTCCGGGAACCGCGAGGTGCGGGGCACATGGCGGTTTTCTGGGGAACACCCTCTGTTTGATGAACATTTCCCCGGTGCCCCAAGGGTTCCGGGGACGCTCGTCATTGAGGCCATGCGGGCCGGGGCGGAAGCTCTCTTCCCCGGCTGGCGTGTTCTGGGCGTGAAGCGGTTCCGTTTTCGGCATTTCATTGAGCCGGGGGCGTATGATTACGCGTTTACCCCTCAACCCGATGCGGCGGCGATCCGGTGCGTCTTGCTGTCCGGCGAGCGGCGGATGGCCGAAGGCACGCTCCTTGTTGCGGCGGATCCTGCGCGGGGGGAGGCATGAAGTTGCTTTTCAAAGGGCCGGTCATCATTACGGGGGGAAGCAGCCAGCTCGGTATGGCGTTGGCCCGTGCTCTCCGGGAGGAAGGCGCGAAAACGCTTTCCGTTTGCCGTTCGTCCGAAGGGCTCGCACGTTGCGGGGAAGCGGGGCTTTCCTGCCTTCCCCTTGATGAACCGGAAAGCCTGCCGGAACGATGCCGGGGGCTGCTCGGTGAACCGCCCGCCCATCTGGTCGACCTGATGCATTCGCGCTTCGAAAGCCTGATTGCCGGAGCCGCGCCGGAAGCGATTATGGAATGGGCCGCCGTGGACATCGGTTTGCGTGCCCGCCTCGTCCGCGCGGTGGGACGCTCCATGCTGGCCCGCCGGTTCGGGCGTTGCGTGTTCGTTTCATCCAGCGCCGCCGAGTGCCCGGCTGAAGGACAGGGGTATTATGCGGCCGCCAAGCTGGCTGGCGAGGCTCTGTACCGGAGCCTTGCCGTGGAGCTGTCCGGAAGGGGTGTCACCGCCTGTTCCTTGCGCCTGAGCTGGCTGGATGCCGGGCGGGGCGCGGTATTTTTGGAGCGCAGGAGGGAGGCCGTAGAAAAACGGATGCCTATCGGACGGCTGGTCCGCATGGATGAGGCCGTTGAAACAGTGTTGTTTTTGCTTTCAGCTTCGGCATCCTCGGTCAATGGCACTGTAGTGACGCTGGACGGCGGGCTTTCGGCGACGAAAACCACATTTTGAGGATAGAATGGATTACTCGGAAATAACGGATAAGGTGTGCGGCATTGTTGCCGATATTTTTGAATGCGACCCCCGGGCGCTTTCCGGCGAAACCCGGCTCATGACGGATTTGCCTTGTGAATCCATCGACCTGTTGGAGATCGGCGCGCGGCTGGGCCAGACATTCCACATTCTGATTGATGACGACGTGGTGTTTCTGCGTTCCCTGCGTTACCACGTGGCGCATGGCGGAGAACCGGAAGCGGTTATCCGCCGTGAATATCCCTACCTTTCCCCGGAGCGCGTAAAGGCGCTCGCCCTCGGCTTGTCCAACCCGGATGCCGTCCCGCAGCTCTGCCTTGATGACATTGCGGCGTACATCCGCGCGGCGCTGCCTTCGCAGGAATATGAATAGGGTCGTCATCACCGGCATAGGCTGCTGTACCAGCCTCGGATGGGAGCAGGGCGGCATCGCGCGGGCGTTTGCCAGCGGATGCCCGGCGTTCGCCCCAAGCGAAGCCTTGCCGGGGTATTCTGCCTGCCCCGTTTCCGATTTGGGAGATGATGCGGCGTATTCCCGTTTTTCGGCATGGCGGCACCGCCGCTATCTGAACCGGGGTGCGGCGTTTGCCGTCTTGTCCGGCCTCCGGGCGGCGGCTTCGGCGGGATTCGATCCGCACATGCCTCCACAGACCTGCCTGATAGGGGCATCCGGCCCCATGCTGGATTTCGATCGGGAAAACGGGCTTCCTCCAGCGGATTCTGAGGCGCTCGACGCCCTATGGCTCTTGCGTTGGCTGCCTAATACCGGAAACACCGCGTTGGCGCGTTTTCTCGATATCCACGGAGAGGGCCTCGTGCTCGGGACGGCGTGCGCGTCCGCGCTGCAGGCCATAGGGGAGGGCTTCCGGCGCGTGCGGTACGGCCTTTCGGAAACCGTCCTTTGCTCAGGCGGGGATTCCCGCCTTTCTCGCGGCGGGATGCTCGGGTATGCCAAAGCCCACGCGCTCAGCCGGAACCCCGTGCCATCGGAAGCGTCCCGCCCCTTTGACGAGGCCCGTGACGGTTTTGTTCCAGGCGAAGGTGGAGCCGCATTCGTGCTTGAATCCTTGGAGTCGGCGCGGGCGCGCGGGGCGGCGGTGTTTGCGGAGCTCCTCGGGTTTGGGGCTTCTCTGGACGGAGGTGCGCTCACCGCGCCTGACGAATCGGCCCGCTTTGCGGAGCAGGCGGTACGGGGGGCGCTTGCCGATGCGGGCCTTGAGCCCCATGCCGTTGATTGGGTTTCCGCACACGGTACGGGGACTCCCCTTAATGACCGTAGTGAGGCCGTATTGCTGGAGAGGGTTTTTGCGCAGGCGGAGGCGCGCCCCGCCGTAACCGCCCTCAAGTCATGGATCGGGCATGGCTCCGCCGCCTGCGGGGGGATGGAGCTGGCCTTGATGCTCGCCGCATGGCGATCCGGGCGGTTGCCGCCCATCCGGAACCTGCGCGCACCTTGTTCCGGGCTGTTGGACTTTGCCGTTGCAACGCGTCCGTTTCCCGGCCCGGTGGGGGTATTGGAAAATTTTGGATTCGGCGGGCAAAACGCGGCCTTGGTAGTACGGTGCGGCGATGACTGATGCCCTTCCCGGAGACGCACCCCGGCCCTTTGTCCTGCTGGACGGGGTGAGCGCGGCAGAACCGGATCACCTCACCGCGTGGCGCCGTTTCGGATCAGCTCCCATGTGGCAAGGGCTGGAGGCCGCGGCACAGGCCGCCGCCCTGCATCAGCGGTTCCTTGCGGGATTCTCGTGCCATGCCTTCCTGTTGTCGGTGGATGAATGCCGGTTCCCCACAGATGCGCTCGATGGCTTGATGGTATTCCGTGCGGTTTTGCTGGGGCGGTCCTTACGGGCGGCAACGTATCGGGTGGATGTTTGTCCGGCGTACTCTCTCCCTTTGCCGGAAACGGGGAGTGCGGCGAAAACGGAGAAAGGCCTTTTCGGAATGGAATGTGGGAAAGAGGCTGTTCCGGCATGGTCGGTTTCCCTCGGCATCGGGCTGGCTCCTTATGACGATACCTTTAGAAGGGATATGTTGGAACCTCGATACAGGCGGCTTTTTCAATGGCTGACGCAAAACGCACCCTCCGCGAATGTCTCGATGAAAGGCTGAAGGAAGGCCGGGCCCGAGGGCTTGAACGGCGGCCGCCTTTGCTGGACATGGCGGGCGAAGGCCCTGTCGTGCACATGGGGGGCCGGGCCTTCCTGAATTTTACGCTCAACGACGGGCTGGGGTTGGCCTCATCTCCGGAATGGCGCGCTGAGGTCGGGGAGTGTTTCGCGGCGTTCCCGCCGTCGGCTTCGGCGTCACGTCTGGCCGGCGGACGGAGCCGGATCACCGAAGAAGCGGAGCAGGCGGTTGCGGCGTATTTCGGGTTTGACGAATGCCTGTTCCTGCCGAGCGGCTATCAGGGCAACCTCGCTTGCGCTATGGCGTTGATCCATGCTGGACAGCCCGTCTTTGTGGATCGCCGGGTACATGCCAGCATCGCCCGAGGGCTCGTATTGGGGAAAGCCGATGTGCGGACATATGCCCATGCGGATTATGGGCATTTGGAACGGCGGCTCGCTTCCGCCCCTCCCTCCACGGTACAGCCGCTGGTGATGACGGAGTCCTTGTTCAGTATGGACGGTACGGAACTCGATGTGTCCCGTATGGCTGAACTCCGCAGCAAGTATGGTTTTTTCCTGATGGTGGATGAGGCCCATGCGGTGGGCGCGCTCGGCCCCGGAGGGCGCGGGCTGTGCGCCGGGGTGCCGGGTACGGCGGACATCGTCCTGGGAACATTCGGCAAATCGCTTGGGCTGTTCGGTTCGTTCCTGCTGCTCCCCAAGGGGTTTGCCGCCTTTTTCGAAAGCCTTTCCTCGGCGGTCATGCATTCCACAGCCATGCCTCCGGCCCATGCTGCGGCTGTTTTGAAGCTGTTGGAACGCTTGCCGCTGCTTGACGCTGAACGTGCCCGGCTTCGGGATAATGCCGTGTTTTTTCGCGCCCGCCTGTGCGAGCTTGGGATTCCTACACGCGGCACCGCTCATATCGTTGCGGTACCTACAGGCGGGGAAGCAAGGACGACCCATCTTGGGGAACAGCTGGCGGAAAGGGGCGTGCTGGCACTGGCGGCCCGCTATCCTACGGTTCCCTACGGCGACGGTTTGCTCCGGTTTGGGCTCACCGCCTTGCATACGCAGGGCATGTTGGAGCGGACGGCCCGCCTCCTTGCGGATCTGTGGGGGTAAGCATACGGAGGAGATGGCTGTTTCAGTATCCGTTTCACAAAAAAATGAACGGATATTACAGTATTATGATGCTGGCATGACGATACTTGGAAATGAGGCCGCGGGCGCATGTAAGCCGGGGCGTCGTGTCCGAGCTCGTCATGGCAAATTGTGCATGGCGGCATCGTTGACGGAGCGGGGGAACGAGCCCCATTCGGGTTATTTGCTTTTGCTGGGTGAGGCCTTCTTCATGCTCTGGACGACGTTTTCGAGGTGCAGGAACATGGCGTCCTGAGCCGCTTTCTCGTCGCGGTTAAGGATGGCTTCGACGATTTTTTTGTGGTGTGCGTAGACCTGCTGGCGGCCTTCCTGCGACGTGAGGAGCTGCGAGTTGAAGTCGCTCATCATTGTCCGCATGGTCTGGAGCATGGTGGCAAGGATGCTGTTCCCGGACGCCACGGCGATGGCCTGGTGAAACGCGTAGTCGGATTTGATGAAGGCCGCCTTGTTAGCGATCTGGCCGCGTGACTGTTCGAGAATTTCCTTGAGCGCGGCGAGATCCTCGTCGCGTGCCCGGAGCACAGCAAAACGCACGTTGGACGTCTCAAGGACCTTGCGGACCTCGATCATCTCTTCGAGGGCGTACTGTTTGATGAGGTGCAGCATCAGGAGATTGTTCATCATAATGCTGTCCCCGTCGGCCACGAAGATGCCTTCGCCCACACGGGTTTCCAGCATACCGGCGTATTCCAGCGCACGAAGGGCTTCGCGGAGGGAAGGGCGGCTCACGCCGAGCATATCCGCAAGCTGGCGTTCGGGCGGGAGGCGATCCCCGCGTTTGAGTTCTCCCTTGACCAGCAGTTCCTTGATCTGCTCAATGACCTGCCCCGGAACGGTGCTTTTGACGACTTTATCGAACATATCCCACTCTTTTTTGAGTCCAAAAGGTTGATGACGGGGCCAACGGTTTTTGGCCGTCGGGAAAAACGCTGTTCCGGCCCGCCTGGGTGGGTGGCGGAGCGGGATGCTGTCTTTCATCCTATCGGAACAGGCGGGAAGAGTCCAGTTTTACCGGGAAGAAGCAAATAGAGCATATTTTATAAAACGTATTGAAATATATGTTTTTGTGAACTGGTAACGGAAAAAATATCAAAAGAAGATTGACAGATTTTGTACAGGGGGCTATTGCTGTTTTTGGTAAGACCACCTGTCCAATGAAACGTCAAAGGCGGCCTTCCGGAGGGTATGCCTTGCCCCGGAAGGCAGGAAACAGTGGATGGGACATCCGGAAACCAACTGCATACGCCGATGCCGCGGCGCGTGCGAAAGGGAACAGGCCCCCGCGAAGGCGCGGGCGGCGCAACCGGGCGGGACGCGGCGAGCGGGCCGCCCGCGGAAGGAGAAGAGTATGGGGTATCCGAGCGATCTGTTGAGTTCCAGAGCCGTAGTGAAGCCGGGCATGTACGCGATCATCCCGCCGGAAGGCCGTGTGTTCAACGTGATCCCCGGCATCGAGGGCTGCCGGATGACCATCCTGTGCACCCCTAAAATGGGTGCGGGCTTCGTCCAGCACATCGGCACGGCCCTGCCCGGCGGCGGGACCACCGTGCCCTACGGCGCGTCCGGCCAGATCGAAACCTTTATCTACGTGCTTGACGGTGAAGGCTCGCTGACCGTCACTGTAGGCGGACGCACCGAAGTCATGCCGCAGGGCGGCTATGCCTATGCGCCCGCCGGGGTGGGCATCTCCTTCCGTAACGAGACGGACAAGCCCCTGCGCTTCCTGCTCTACAAGCAGCGCTACATCCCGCATCCCGATCCCGCGATGCAACCCTACGCCGTGTTCGGCAATACCAACGACATCGAAGAGCGCATCTACGACAACATGGAAAACGTGTTCGTGCGCGATCTGCTGCCCGTGGACGAACGCTTCGACATGAACATGCACATCCTGTCCTTCGCGCCCGGCGGCTGCCATCCCTTCGTGGAAACGCACGTGCAGGAGCACGGCGCGTACCTGTACGAAGGGGAGGGCCTGTACCTGCTGAACGACGACTGGGTTCCGGTCAAGGCCGAAGACTTCATCTGGATGGGCGCGTACTGCAAGCAGTGCTGCTACGGTGTGGGCCTCACCCGCCTTTCCTACATCTACTCCAAGGATTGCCACCGCGACGCGGAGATTTGATGCCGGAGGCCCGCCGCGTTTCCGGCGGCGGGCCGCTTTCCCCACAACACCGCCGTCATACAATGGAGCGTTATCATGACCATTTCCGCAAGCCTCAAGCCGCTGGACCTTCGTGACGAACTTGAAGCCGCCAACATGAAGGGCAAAAACCTGACCTTCCTCGACGACTACAGCAAGGAGGAGCTCGGGCATCTCTTCAAGGCCGCCGAACTGCTGGAGCCGTACTCCAAGAACCAGATTCCGCTGCTTGCCAACAAGCTCCTGTATACACTGTTTTTCCAGCCTAGCACGCGTACCCGGTGCAGCCACGAGGTAGCCATGCACCGCCTCGGGGGACGCGTGATTACCGAGACTGATCCGATGGGCCATTCCGCGATGGCGAAGAATGAATCCCTGTACGACGGCATCCGGGTCATTTCCCAGTACGCCGACGTGCTGGTGCTGCGCCACGGGGACAGCGAACAGGTCCTGTCCACGCTGGAACGCCTCGGTTCGGACGCTTGCCCGATCATTTCCGGCGGCTACGGGCACGTGACCCATCCCACGCAGGGCCTGCTGGACATGTACACCGCCCTGCGCGCCCTGAAGAAGCCCTTTGAGGACATGCGCATCATCATTTCCACGCCTGACCTGTCCCGCGCACGTTCCGGGCAATCCTTCGCCCTCGGCGCGGCCCGCATGGGTGCGCACATCATCTACACCGGCTCAAGCGGGCTGCGGACCCCGCAGGTCCTGATCGACAAGCTGAAGAGCATGGGCGCGAGCTTTGAGGAACATTTCGATCTGACGCACGACGAAAATGTCGAGCTCATGGCCAGGGCCGATCTGCTGTACCTGCCCGGCAGCTCCCTGAAGAAGGAAGATCCCAACCGCGAGGACTTCATGCGGAAGGTCGCCAACCATTATCTGTACCTCAACGATCTCGAATACATCAAGAAGAAGACCGGGCGCGTGGTCGGTATCATGCATTCCCTGCCGCGCAACGACTTCGAGTTCGAACAGAGCCTCGATAAGAGCGAATTCGAACTGTATTTCAAGCAGATCGGGTTCAGCATCCCACTGCGCATGGCTCTGCTCGCGTCCATTTGCGGCGTGAACTAGCCTTGTACGGGAGATGCGGGGCCGTTTTCGGCGGCCTCCCTCCCCGGCACGTTTCCGTGAGGCCCACTTCCGGGCCGGTCGCCATCTCGTCCGGATCCTTTTTATCCATCAGCCGGTGGGGCCGTATCCCGGGACCCGCCATCGGGAGAAGCAGACATGCCGACACGCAAGGTCGCAGTTATCGCCATCGGGGGAAATTCGCTCATCCTCAGTAAGGACGCCCAGACCGTACAGGATCAGTACAGGGCCCTGTGCGTCACCGGAAAGCATATCGTGAGCCTCGTGGAGTTGGGATATCAGGTGGTTGTCACCTATGGAAATGGCCCGCAGGTGGGCTTCCTGCTGTGGCGGAGCGAAGTCGCGCACGCCACGTCCGGGCTGCACGGCCTGCCGCTGGTGACTTGTGTGGCGGACACGCAGGGCGGCATTGGGTACCAGATTCAGCAGACGCTGAAGAACGAGTTCCTCCGGCGCGGCCTGTGCGAGGATTCCATCGCCGTGCTGACGCAGGTGGTCGTGGACAAGGACGATCCCGGTTTCCGGAATCCCACGAAGCCCGTGGGCGAATTCTACCCGCCCGAGCGGGCCGAGGTCCTCCGCCGCGAAAACCCCTCGTGGGTGCTCAGGGAAGACGCCGGGCGCGGCTTCCGGCGTTACGTACCCTCTCCACGCCCTTTGGAGATCGTCGAGGAGGCCGGGTTGAGAACGCTCCTTGCCTCGGGCCTGCACCTCATCGCGGGCGGTGGCGGCGGTATCCCGGTGTTCCGTACGGAAGGGGGCTATGAGGGCGTCGATGCCGTGGTGGATAAGGATTTGACCTCCTGCCTGCTCGCCAAACGCATCAAGAGCGACTTGTTCGTCATTTCCACGGCGGTGTCCAACGTCGCCATCCATTTCGGAACGCCCGAGCAGGAAAATATTTCCCGGATGACCGTGGCAGAGGCGATGGCCTGCGTGGAAGCTGGGTACTTCGCTCCGGGCAGTATGCTTCCCAAGGTCCTGGCGGCGGTGGACTTCGTCAGGGCAACCGGCAAGGAGGCCATCATCACCTCGCCGGAAAACGTCCGCGCCGCGGTCGTGGAAGGCAAGGGGACGCATATCGTCCCCTGATCGGTGCCCAATCTTCCGCGAGGACGGATGTCTGCCGCGCCTTGCGCGTCTTGGGAACGCTCCGGAAGGTTTTATGAGGAGAAAAAACGGCAAGGGGTTGCGGAGATGGGGCTAATACGTTATGATAAACCAAAATAGATAAATAACTTGCTGTAATTTTTTTTGTTTTATTTAATCTGGTCAGACAGCTTAACCATCTTACTATGTAGGCGTACGATCCCTCTGCACATCTCTCCGGCGCCTGCCGCCGCCTCTCGGAGCCCGCATGTTCGATTTAGCGATCAGGAACGGAATGTTGGTCACCGCCGATAGGGTTTTCGGCGGGCATCTGTACGTCAGGAACGGGAAAATCGCGGCGATCTCCGATGACGGAACGCTGCCGGCGCGCGAGGAGCTGGATGCCGCCGGATTGTATGTGCTGCCCGGTATGCTGGACTGTCACGCCCATATCAACGATCCCGGCTTCACTTGGCGCGAAGACCTGCCGCACGCCTCGGAAGCGGCGGCGGTGGGCGGGGTGACGACCCTCATCGACATGCCTCTCCAAAACACGCCACCCCTGACCTCCGCGGATGCCTTCGCGAACAAGCTGGCCGTGTTCGAGGGCCGCAGTCTCGTGGACTATGCGCTCTGGGGCGGGCTCGTGACTGACAACACCGCCGAACTGGCGGGCATGGACGCGGCCGGGGCCGTGGGCTTCAAGGCCTTCATCGCGCCCGTGTCCCTCGGGTATTCCAGTGTGGACATGGGGCTGGCGCGTGAGGCATTGTTCCGGATCAAGGCTTTCGGCGGCCTCGCCGGGTTCCACTGTGAGGATCACGCGCTTATCTGCGCCGGTGAAGCGAAGGCGAAGGCCGGGGGCGGGACCCGACGGGCCTTTCTGGACAGCCGCCCCGTGGTCGCGGAAGTCATCGCCACGGCGAACGTCATCGAACTGGCCCGCGAAACCGGGGCCCGCGTGCACATTTGCCACGTCAGCCATCCCCGCGTGGCCGAACTCGTCCGCCGGGCACAGACCGATGGTTTGTCCGTCACTGGCGAAACCTGCCCCCATTACCTCGTTTTTACAGAAGAAAACCTCTTGTCATGCGGTACGGTCTTCAAGTGTGCGCCGCCCCTGCGGACCGCCGAGGCCCGAGACGGGCTCTGGGAATACGTGCTGGACGGCACCCTGTCCTGTATCGGCTCGGATCATTCGCCGTCGCGTCCCGACGAAAAGGACGAGGCGGTACACGGCGTCATGGGCGCGTGGGGCGGCCTCAGCGGTCTCCAGAGCCTCGTGCAGGTCATGTTCGATCAGGCCGTGACCCGGCGCGGGTGCAGCCCGAGCCTGCTGGCCCGGTTCGCCTCCTCCGCCGCGAGGGTGTTCGGCCTCGACGGCCGCAAGGGCGCGCTCGGCGTCGGGCTCGACGCGGACGCCGTCCTGATCGATCCGGGCAGGGCTTGGACGATCACCGCTCATTCCCTGCGGTATCTCAATCCGTTCTCGGCCTTCGAAGGGCTTGAGGGCGTCGGGCTCCCCGTCTGCACGGTCGTGCGGGGCAGGGTGGTAGCCCGCGAGGGCAATGTACTGGCCCCGTTCGGGCACGGCCTTTTCCAGCCCCGCAAGCCCTGAGTGCGTCCCACCCGTTGCCAAGGCAACGCTAACTCATAAGGAGTACAACGATGGCAAGTCTCACGAACGGTTGGAAGCTCTTTTCCGCTGCCGCGCTGACGGCGGCGATGCTCTTTACGGCGGTGCCCGCAAAGGCCGAAGCCATCCCCGACGGGGGCACGTTCACGGTGACCTGGGCGCAGAACCCCGTTTCGCTGAACCCCGGCCTGAGTTCCGGCATCTCCTCGGGCATCCCCGGTGCGCAGCTTTTTGCGAGCCCGCTCCAGTACGACGACCAGTGGAATCCGCATCCCTACCTTGCCGAAAAGTGGGAGATGGCCCCCGACGGCCTGAGCCTGACCCTGCATCTGGTCAAGGGGGCCAAGTTCCATGACGGCACGCCGATCACCTCCGAGGACGTGGCGTTCTCCATCATGGCGATCAAGGCCAACCATCCCTTCAAGGCCATGTACGCGCCCGTATCCGGCGTGGATACGCCCGATCCGTACACCGCGGTCATCCGGCTCTCCAAGCCGCATCCCGCCATCCTGTTGTGCATGTCCCCGGTGCTGTGCCCGATCATGCCCAAGCACGTCTACGGCACCGATCCCAACATCCGCCAAAATCCCGCGAACAAGGCTCCCATCGGCAGCGGGCCGTTCAAGTTCGTGGAATGGAAGCCCGGCGACTACATCATGCTCGAGAAGAACAAGGACTTTTTCATTAAGGGCAAGCCGCACGTCGACCGCGTCATCATCAAGATCATTCCCGATATGAACAACCGCGTCATGGCCGTCGAGCGCGGCGAAGTGGACGCCATGCCCTTCTTTGACAGCCTCCGCGAAGTGAAGCGTCTCTCCGGCGACAAGAACCTCGTGGTCACCAACAAGGGTTACGCCGGTATTGGCTCCCTCGACTGGGTGGCCTTCAACACAGGCAAGAAGCCGTTCGACGACGTGCGGGTCCGTCAGGCAGCGGCCTACGCCATCGACCGCAATTTTTTCGCCAAGGTCATCATGATGGGCCTTGTGACGCCTTCCGCCACCCCGATCACGCCGTTCAGCCCCTTCTATACGAAGGACGTGAACATGTATGACGTGAACCTCGAAAAGGCCAAGAAGCTGCTCGACGAGGCCGGGTATCCGGTCAAGGCCGACGGCACCCGCTTTACCGTGACCGTGGACTACGCCCCCGGTTCCCCCACCACCAAGATGATGGCCGAATACCTGAAGCCGCAGCTCGCCAAGGTCGGCATCGACGCCAAGATCCGCATCTCTCCCGACTTCGGCACGTGGGCCGAACGGGTGTCCAACTACAACTTCGACATCACCACCGACAACGTGTTCAACTGGGGCGATCCCGTCATCGGCGTGCACCGCACGTATTCCTCCGCCAACATCGTGAAGGGCGTTCCTTTCTCCAATACCCAGCAGTACCGCAATCCCAAGGTCGACGCGATCATGGAACAGGCGGCCTCCGAGGTCGACAACGAGAAGCGCGCGAAGCTGTACAAGGAATTCCAGCAGATCGTCATGAACGACGTGCCGATCTACTTCATGACCACCACCGCCTACCACACCATCTACAACAAGCGTGTCGGCAACGTGCCCGCGTCCATCTGGGGCTTCCTCGCTCCGTATATGGACGTTTACCTGAAGAAGTAGCCGCGCTTGACCGGGCCGGGCGGGGAAACTTTGCGCGGCCCGGCGTCCTCCCGGACAGGGGCTGTTCCGGACGTGCCTGTCTGTCATTTCTCGGAATGGGGCCCCGGCCCATTCGCAACATACGCGGAGAGTTCTTATGACGTTCTTGCGTGTCGTAGGAAAACGATTGTTCTGGGCGGCCGTCCTGCTCGTTCTGGTACTGTGCCTGAACTTCTTCCTCATCCGGCTGGCTCCCGGCGATCCGGCGGTGACCATCGCTGGCGAAATGGGCGGTGCCAGCCCCGAACTGCTTGCCTCCATCCGTGAGCAGTACGGGCTGAACCAGAGCCTGTTCAACCAGTTCGTCGCCTATTTCGGCAAGGTGCTGCACGGCGATCTCGGCTACTCCTATTTCTTCAATCTTCCGGTGATGGAACTCATTCAGGATCGCCTGCCCGCGACGCTGCTGCTCGTGGTCACCGCCGTGTGCGCGGCGGTCCTCATCGGCGTCTGCCTCGGCGTGCAGGCCGGGCGGCGTCCGAACAGCTGGACCAGCCATCTGGTGACCATCGTGGCCCTGATCGGCTTTTCCGCCCCCGCGTTCTGGACCGGCATGATGCTGCTCATCCTGTTCGCATCGTGGATCCCCATCCTGCCCGTGTCGGGCATGACGACCATCGGCGCGGGTTACACGGGGTTCGCCTATGTCCTCGACGTGGCCCATCACCTCATCCTGCCGGTGGTGACGCTGGCGATCCTCTACATCGCCCAGTACAGCCGCATGGAACGCGCCTCCATGATCGACATCCTCGGCACGGACTACATCCGCACGGCACGGGCCAAGGGCCTGAGGGAACGGACGGTCGTGTACAAGCACGCCTTGAAGAACGCGCTCATCCCGGTGGTGACGCTGGCGGGTATGCAATTCAGCCAGGTGTTCGCCGGGGCCGTGCTCGTGGAAACGGTATTCAACTGGCCCGGCATGGGGCGGCTCGCCTACGAGTCCATCCTGCGCAAGGACTATCCGACGCTGCTCGGCATCCTCTTCTGCTCCGTGTTCGTGGTCATCATCGCCAACGTCCTGACCGACTTCGCCTACCGGTTTCTTGATCCCAAAATGAGAGTGGGGAGGAGGTAGCCATGTCCGAACAAAGCGCCGCTTGGGAATACAAGGAAGAGTCCCCCCTGCGTGAAGCGTGGAAGATGTACCTGCAAAACCGGGCCGCCGTGCTTGGGCTGGTTCTGCTCGGGGCCGTCCTGCTGCTCACTTGCGTGGGCCCGCTGGTCTACCCGGTGGATCCCTTCGAGATGGTCGCTCCGCCCATGAGCGCGCCCGGTGAATACGGCTTGATCTGCGGCAGCGATTACTTGGGCCGCGACATCTTCGCGGGCATCATCGCCGGGGGCAAGGCCACCATGGCGGTGGGCGGCTTCGCCACGCTGGTGACGCTGTGCATCGGCATTACCATCGGGGCGCTGGCCGGATACCGGCAGGGCATCTGGGACGAACTGCTCATGCGGGCCACGGAATTCTTTCAGGTGTTGCCTCCCCTTCTGCTTGCGATGGTTGTGGTGGCCCTGTTCAGCCCCTCGCTGACCAGCGTGGCCGTATCCATCGGCATCGTGAGCTGGCCGCAGGTCGCCCGCGTCACCCGCGCCGAATTCATGCGGATCAAGGAAATGGACTACGTGGCCGCCGCGAGGACGATGGGCGCGGGAAACGCCACCATCATGTGCCGGGTCATCCTGCCCAACGCCATCCCGCCGCTGGTCATCGTGGCCACCCTGACCATTTCGTCGGCCATCCTGTTCGAGTCTGGCCTGAGCTTCCTTGGCCTCGGAGACCCCAACATCATGACATGGGGCATGATCATCGGCTCCAACAAGGATTACATCATGAATTCTTGGTGGGCGGTCACGTTTCCCGGCCTGGCCATTTTCCTTGTGGTACTTGCCATCGGGCTGATCGGCGACGGCATCAACGATGCGTTCAACCCCCGCCTGCGGCGACGCTAGCGCGGCCCGCAAACCGATTTCGAAACGAGGCGAACCATGGAAGATACGTTGCTTGAAGTCAGGGACCTTCAGGTGGAGTTCTCGACGAAGATGGGGATCGTCAGGGTCCTCGACAAGGTGAACCTGAAAGTCGATCCCCGGCAGACCGTGGGCATCATCGGGGAATCCGGGTGCGGCAAGAGCATGATGGCCCTTTCGATCATGGGGCTCGTGCCCATCCCGCCGGGCCGGATCGCCGGAGGCGAAATCCTGTACCGCGGGACCGACCTTCTCACACTGGAGAAAGACGCCATCCTCGACATCCGGGGAAAGCGGATCGCCATGATCTTTCAGGAGCCCATGAACTCGCTGAACCCTGTGTTCACCGTGGGCAATCAGCTCGTCGAGACGCTGCTGCGGCACGAGGACATGACAAGGCGGGACGCGTGGGACAAGAGCGTCGACATGCTCAAGGCGGTGGGTATCCCTTCCCCCGAGAAGCGGATGCACGACTATTCGTTTCAGATGTCGGGCGGTATGCGCCAGCGCGTGATGATCGCCATGAGCCTGTGCCTCGATCCCGACATCCTCATCGCGGACGAGCCCACCACCGCTCTCGACGTGACCGTGCAGGCGCAGATCCTCGACCTGCTGCGGGAGATGCAGAACCGCGTGGGCGCGTCCATCATCATGATCACCCACGATCTGGGCGTGGTCGCGGAGGTGTCCGACAAGGTCGCCGTGATGTACGCGGGCCGCAAGGTCGAGGAAGGCTCGGTCGAGCAGATTCTGTTCAACCCGCAGCATCCGTATACGAAAGCGCTCAAGGGCTGTATTCCGCACCTCCAGCGGACGCCCACAAGCGGGCGGCACCGCCTGCACGAAATCCCCGGCATGGTGCTCGGCATGGCCGAACTCGGCAAGGACCGCTGTTCGTTCTACGAGCGCTGTCCGTGCGGGAAGCCGGAATGCATGGAGCACAACCCGCCCGCAAAGGCGATCGACGCCGGACATGAAGTGGCCTGCTGGCTCTACAGCTGACGTTGGCCCGTGAAGAGAACACCGTTTACCAAAGGGTGAGCCATGAGCACTGAAAATGAGGGCCTCCTTGAGGTCAGGGACCTGAAGGTTCACTTTCCGCTCCCGAAAAAGTCGCTGTTCGGGGAACGTTCCTACGTGAAGGCTGTGGACGGCGTGTCGTTCCGCGTGCGCAAGGGCACCACGTTCGGCATCGTGGGCGAAAGCGGTTCCGGGAAGACAACCATAGCCAAGGCTGTCATGGGGCTGGTGGGCGTCTCGGGCGGTTCCATCAGGCTGGAGGGCAACGAGCTTGTGGGCATCCCGGAGGATCGGCTCAAGGCTCTGCGCCCCAAGTACCAGATCGTCTTTCAGGACCCGTACTCCTCGCTCAACCCGCGTATGCGCGTGGGCAAGATCGTGCAGGACCCTCTGAATCTTATGGACCTGGGCAGCCACGAGGAACGCGAGGAGCGGGAAAAGGAGGTTTTCGAGCAGATCGGGCTGCATCAGGCGCAGCGGGCGCTGTTCCCGCACCAGTTTTCCGGAGGGCAGCGCCAGCGCATCAGCATTGGCCGGGCGCTGGCGAGCTATCCCGAACTGATCATCTGCGACGAGCCCGTCAGCGCGCTCGACGTGGCCATCCAGGCGCAGATACTCAATCTGTTTATGGACCTCCAGGAAAAGAACAACCTCACGTATTTGTTCATTTCGCATGACCTCGGCGTCGTGCAGCACATGTGCGACGACATCGGGGTCATGTACCTTGGCCGGTTCGCGGAGGTGGCGGACAAGGTGTCCCTGTTCACGTCCCCCGCCCATCCCTACACCTATTCGCTGCTGTCGGTCGTCCCGCAGGTGTCGCGTTCTCCCAAGGGCGGCCGCGTGAAGCTGCTCGGCGATCCCCCGAGCCCCATCGATCTCAAGCCCGGCTGTCGGTTCAACACCCGCTGTCCCTTTGCCGAGGACGTCTGCCGCCATGAGGAGCCGGAACTCAGGAAGATCGGGGACAACCATTTCGTGGCTTGCCATCTGGTCAGGGACGGGCTCGGCCCGCATCAGCGGGGCGGGGAGTGGAAGGTCTGACGGCGGCCCGCGCCGGAATCGGGATTGCGCGTAAACGGGGGGATTCCCCCCTTTGAAAAGGATTCGTCATGGAAAAGAAAAGACTGACTGTGCACGGCAACGAAGTGACCGACGGGCGTTTCGCATGGGTAACCCCCGAGAAGGACATCGAACTGCTCCGGAAGGGCATTCAGGCCGGGTTCAAGTCGCTGGCCTACGGCAACGAGCCTTACGGCTGCGTGCTGGCGGGGCCTTCGGGGGAGCTGCTTCTTGAAGGGCTGAACACCTGCCTCACGGAGCACGACCCGCTTGCGCACGGCGAAATGAATCTGTGCCGCGAGGCCGCCCAAAAATACGATCCCGAATTCCTGTGGCAGTGCTCGATCTACGTGCCCGGCAGCCCGTGCAGCATGTGTACCTGCGCCATTTTCTACACGAATATCGGGCGCATCGTTCATGCCACGAGCATCTACGACAAGCAGGACTACACTGTGATGGATCTGCCTTATCTCGGGCTGTCTCCGCTGGAAATCCTGCGGCGGGGCAACAAGGACATCGTGATCGACGGCCCCTATCCCGAACTGGCTGAAGAGTGCATGAAGAAGTTTGAACATTTCGATCCCTCGGGCATCGAGTTCTACGCCAAAAGCGCCCATCATCTCATGAAACGATAGGCCCTAGCTTTGGAAGGGACACCCCGGCACTGCGGGCGTTCCCGGATCTTGGAGAAACGGGCCCTCCGTCCGGCGGGGCGGGACAACCCTTGGGGAGAGTATGTTATGAAACGATGCGCGATGGTCCTTCTTGCCTGCGCGGCGCTGGCCGGCCTTGTATCGGGGCGGGCCGTGGCCGCCATTCCGGTCAAGGTGGCTTCCTCGGTCGGCACGAGCGAACAGAACTACGTCAACGTGACCTACGGGAAGCTGGTCGAACTGGCCCAGAAATATTCGGGCGGCGCCTTCGAATTTCAGCTGTATCCCGACATGCGGCTTGGGGACGAACAGAAGACCGTCCGCGCGCTCCAGCACGGCGATATCCAGATGTCCGTGCTGGCGACGAATAACTTCATGCCGTTCGCGCCGTCCTGCGGCTGGCTGAACATGCCGTACCTGTTCGGCTCGCTGGAGGAATTCCGCAAGCTGGTCGATCTGATGTGGGACCAGCACAACGCGTGGGCGATCAAGGAGAGCGGGGCGCGCGTCCTCGCCATCGTGGACATCGGCTATCGGCAGCTGACCACGGACGCGGCCCATCCCGTCCGCAATCTCGCCGACGTCCGGGGGCTGGCCGTGCGCACACCGCAGAACGCGCTGGCGGTCTCCGCCTTCAACGCCCTTGGCTTCAAGCCGCACCCCGCGTCCTTCGCGGACACCTACGGTATGCTCGCCAAGGGAACCGTCAACGGGCAGGAGGGCTGTTTCAACAACGTGGTGACCATGAAGTTCGCGGATCACCAGAAGTACGCCACCTGCATCAACTATGCGGTCCACAGCGCCAACATCATCGTCAATGAGGAATGGCTTCAGGGCCTGCCGGAACAGGCCCGCGACGCACTGATCCGCGCGGGCCGGGAAGCGATGGCCTACGAGCGGACGAAGGTTTCCCAAATGCTTGTCGCGGACGACAGGGCCTTGCAGGAGCAGGGCATGGAACTGCTCGGCGTGGTGGAGGATCTCTCCGAGTGGACCCGCCTCGGGCGGACTTCGTGGCTCAAGTGCTATGACGTGCTCGGGTATGGCAACGCCGACAAGGGCAAGGCGATCATGGCGGTGGTGCTTTCCAAGAAGGAAGCACTGGCCAACGCGTGGGAGGACTGGCTCAGGCAGCCGCCCGCGACGCGCTGAGCCGTTTTCTCGACGCCTGCGAAACGCCATACAAAAAGCGGAGCCTCAGAGGTTCCGCTTTTTTGTGCCTTGGTAGAGATGGGCTCCTTAATGTCTTGTACACCATCCCATGCTGTGGCTGTCCAGGGGCCTGTCTTGGGGCTGAGCTTGGCGCTGTTTCAGTTGAGGCGGGGTCCGGGATGCGGCCCACGGCGCGCGTCAGGTATTCGAGGGTGCTATTGATGTGTATAAAATTACAATGCATTTCCTCTTGGTGCCCCTCGGCTCTCCAACAAGAGAGACTCTGGAACGGATATGAGGCCGCCCGGCATGGAAACACAGGGGCGGCCTCATGGGTGAACGGGATCAGGCTTCTATGAGTTCGAGCATCAGGTTTTCAGGGCCTCGGACGAAGGCGACGCGGTTCTGATTGGCGGGCATGGACGCCAGCGTACAGCCAAAGCCCTTGACCAAGGATTCCACGCTGGTCTCGAGATGCGGCACATACACTCCCACATGCTCGTAGCCGACCTGGCCGGATTGCAGCTCCTTGGCCTGCGGGATTTCCTTGAAATAGATTTCCAGTCCTCCGAAGCGCATGATCGCACCCGGATCGTCCCCGAAAGTACGGTATTCGACGAATTCCGCACCGAGCGCCTCGCGCCAGAAGCGGATCATTTTTTCCATATCCCGGCATATGACATGCAAATGTGCCAACGTATACATGGCTTCTCCTTGGTGTTGGGGGAGGGCGACGGGTTCCCTGCCGGAAAAGGTGGGAAGGCAGAATTCCATCCCATGAAATTCCGAGGCGTCGCGTGTTGTTGAGGCAGGTCCTGTGGGATCCGGCAGCCTCTGATGTGTGTTGGGCATCCGCCTGATGCCGCAGGCGGGCCGTTCGTATGCCTTGTTTATGGATGGTGGTCAATGGTCTGTCCAATAAATTATCTTACCTTTAACCTTCATGCAAGGCCTTCTTTGCTGGCTGTGGGCGGATAAATCCGTCCGCGCGGGGAAAAGAGAGGCTGTGACGGCAAAAAAGCCTTGAAGGATACATGGATGGGATGGAGGGTAGGGAGAACGGAAAGATTTCCGTTCGTGTGGGAGGACAGGGCAAAATCGTGAAAGCTGCGGAAACCGGAGCTTGCACGTTCCGTGCCCGATAGTGTGTCAGGGGTAGCGTTCGGCTCGGGAAGCGCTGACGGCTGCGAGTTCCATTCCGAAGGGGATCCGCTCCAGCAGATGCGGAGTTGATTTGTATTATAGTAAAAATATCAAGTATATAATATTGATATCCTCCCCAAGCCCCTCTACATTTCACAGAATGGATTCTCACACTGTCGGCTCCAGTGTGATGTCCGGCGAAAAAGCATGTCCCCTTTCTATCCGAAGCCCGCTCACTGAAAAAACGGAACAGGATTGGGCATCAGGCGGATTGCTCCGAATCGGGACATGGCTTCAGGCCCGAGTTTTTTATCACACCCCAAAAAAGGAAAAGGCTCATGAGCGGCGAAACGATGACGGCTGAGATTGAAAAAAGGCCATTGAGCATGATTGTAAACGGCAAGGAGGTCGGCCCGATCGATGTGCCGGTCGGAATGCCGATGATCGATTTTTTACATCACTATCTCAACTTGACCGGCACACATTTCGGCTGTGGGCAAGGTGTCTGCCATGCCTGCACCGTCCTCGAAGTGCAGCCGGACGGGAGGCTGGTCGACACCCGGACCTGTATTGCCAATGCCCATGATTTCAACGGCAAGACAATCATCACTATCGAAGGCCAGGCAAAAACGGACGCAGAGGGCAATGTCACGGAACTGACGCCGATTCAGAAAGCTTTCATCGAAAAATTTTCGTTCCAGTGCGGCTATTGTACACCCGGTTTCGTCGCGGGCGCGACCGCATTTATCGATCGCCTCAAGCATGAGCCGGTCAAGCGTGCCGATTTGGAGAGCGCAATCGAGGACGCCCTCAATGATCATATTTGCCGCTGCACGGGGTACGTGCGGTATTACGAAGCCGTGCGCGATGTCGCCCTCGCCACGCCCGGCTGTGTGATCGGCTCGGTGGATTAGCTATGAAAAACACTATAATGCGCAATTGGATTGTAGCCATCGTCGTCATTGCCATGGTAGCGGCGCTTGTCGTTTTATCCGGCCTGTTCCGGACATCAAGCGTAGCTCCGCAGGCGCAGCAGACTCTTTCGCCCGAACGGATGCAAACCCTGATCCCGCGTGGCCGCGAGCTGGCCTTGGCGGGAGACTGCTTCGGTTGCCACTCGATGCCGCAGGGGCCGATGGGAGCTGGCGGTCTGGCGATAGCGACGCCGTTCGGTACGCTCTATTCGACCAACATCACACCGGACAAACAGTACGGCATCGGCAATTACACGCGTGCCGATTTCCATCGCGTAATGCGGGACGGCATCGCGCCGGGCGAGCGCAATCTCTATCCGGCCATGCCCTTTGTCTTCAGTCATATAACGACGCCCGACGACATTGACGCGCTCTATGCCTACAACATGAGCATCCCGGCCATGCCAATCGCCAATAAGTCCAATACGGGCGTGTTCGTGCTGCCGGTGCGTCCGTTCATGGACTTCTGGACGCTGTTGAACTTCCCCGACCGTAAGGTTCTGCGGAATGACCAGCGCTCCGCCGAATGGAACCGGGGAGCCTATCTCGTCGAAGGGTTGGCGCATTGCGGCTCGTGCCACTCGCCGCGCAATTTCATGATGGGCGTTGAATTCTCCCGATCCTTGCAGGGCGGTGAGGTGGACGGGGTGGTTGTCCCCGATATTACCGCAGCGGCGCTTGCCAAGCGGGGCTTCGACGTCCCCACGCTGAGCACCTATCTCGCCACGGGGATGGCACCGCAGGGCACCTCGTTCGACAGCATGTACACGGTCACGCATTTTTCGACCAGTGCGATGGAACCGGAGGACGTCAAGGCGGTCGCCATCTATCTGCTCACCGGCAAGGACGGCAAGCTGGCGCTGCCCGCCGCGTCTCCCGTACCGTTGCCGCAAGCCGCCGTTCCTAAAAACGGTACGCCCATGGCTGCGGGCCGATTGGCCTATATGGCGTCGTGTGCGGGCTGCCACGGCATGGAGGGTGAGGGCATTCCTAATGTCAGTCCGGCTATGAAGGGCAATGCGGCGTTGGCGATGGACAACCCGCAGACGATCATCAATGTCGTCCTCAACGGCACTCCCACACAGATATTCAAGAACGGAGAGCGGATGTACGCCATGCCGCCCTTCGCCCACCGCCTGAATGCCGCCGAGGTTGCCGATCTCGTGACCTGGATCAGAGCGGAATGGGGCGGTCAGGCCGTACCGGTGACGGTGGAGCAGGTAAGCGCTCAGGAAACCGCGGTAAAATAAACGGAACAACGGACGGGCCTGCCACAAGGTGTGGCCGTCTTCTTTCATGATGCTTGCAGGTTCTTACGCAAAGGGATTTCGAACTGGAGAAAACGATGACGATGTATAGTTCTCGACGCCAGTTTATCAAACTTGGCATGTTTTTCGGTATTTCCGTGATGATCGGGCGCTTGCCCGATGCCCATGCGCTCGAAGTGCATTCGGGACCCAGTCCGTTGGACTGGATGTCGCCGGACGGCAAGGCCCGTTACCGGTGGGACGCCTTGCGCAAAGTGACCGGACAGAAGACGTTCGCGCGGGACTTTCGCGCACGCGATCTGTCCGGTTGGCCCAAGGAGCAAGCCCACGCATTCTTCATCAAGGCAACGCGGGCCGACCGGATATTCGAGGGCGTGGACTTGAGCCTTCTGGGGCCGAAATTGCAGCCTGACCGCCTCGTCCTGCATGAAGAACTCTTCGGCGACGGCGTGACCGTTCCGCAGCCGGAAAGTCTGGCAGCCGGGTTCTATGGCAAAAACTTTCTGGTTCCCAAAGGGCAGACGCCGCCTCTGATCGGACATCCGGTGGCGCTTCTGGTGTATCACGATTTCGATCGCTTTGAGGCGGCGAAGCGGATGCTGCGTTTTGCGCAGGATGTCGTGAAGTATGGCGCCGCCACCGGCCCGAATACGCCGCCCAATTACGGCGCGGCACGCTATGTCCGGATCGGCGGCGATACCCCGGCCTCGTCGTCTGTCTATTCGCCGATGCAGGATGCCATCATCTGGGGCGCTTTTGACGGCAATAATCCGGTGTGGCCGCCGGAATCTCCGACCGGAGTGTTCGTACCGACCTCTGTGATGCTGAAACAGCGGGGTGGCGGCGGGGTGCGCGATCCGCTTACGGTCGCACGCGAAACCTATGAACCGATGCGGCGCGGCATGGATGCGGCTGCGGATATCGAAAAGGCCATCGAAGCGGCGCGCAAGGATGAAAGCAAGCTTGTACTGGACCGGAGCGGGTTCTCGCAATCGATCGACCCATGCGCGTTGGAGGCCGACAACGGCAATGCGTGGTATGACGCAAAGACGCGCACGCTGCATCTGATCGTGGGCGCGCAGTCGCCTTATGAGGTCGCTCGGGTCGCGGCGCTGATGGTTAAGGACAACAAGCGATTCCCGGTCGAGACGATCAAGCTGCTTTCGGGCACCACCGTCGGGTACGGCTCCAAGGACCATTCGCTTTTCCCGTTCTACGCCATCGCTGCGTGTTTTTATGGAGATGGGCTGCCGGTGCGGCTGGCCAACGACCGCTACGAACAGTTCCAGCTCGGCATAAAGCGCCACTCGGTCGAAATGGATGTAACGATCGTTGCCGACCGCAAGAGCGGCAAGTTTGAGATCCTGAAGGTGTTCTACAAGTTCAATGGAGGCGGCCGCGCGAATTTTTCCTTCTCGGTCGCTCAGGTGGGTGCCACCGCAGCGCAGTCGATCTATTATTTCCCGAAATCCGATCTTACGACCGTCGCGCTTGCGACACCCGCAGTCGAAGCGGGGTCGATGCGCGGTTACGGCACCCTTCAGGCCATGAGCATCACGGAGCTGATGGTCGACGAACTCGCCGTTGAGCTGGGTATGGACCAGATCGAGCTCCGCCGCCGCAATGCATTGCAGGCGGGCTTTGAAAACACGCAGGGAGCCCAGCCGCTGGGCGAGCTGAACAATATTGAAATGCTCGATCTTGCGGCAAAGCATCCTCTGTGGGTGAACCGTGAGAAAGCCAAGGCCGATTTTGATAAGGCCAATCCCGGCAAGCGGTACGGCGTCGGCTTCGCGCAGGTACAGAAGGATTACGGCACGGGTGCAGATACCAGCGCGCTGGCGCTGGAATTTGATGCTGACGGCAAGGTGCGGATGCGCCACTGCGTGCAGGAGATCGGCACCGGCGCGACTACGGCGCAACAGGTCATCGTCCGCGACATGCTGGGCAAGGCTCCCGACTTTGTCGAATTTGGTGTTGCGGAGTTTGCGGAACTGCCGATGGTCAGCAATTGGGAACCCTATTCGACGACGCAGGAACAGCAGGATGAATTTCAGAAGAATCCCTACTGGGTGCCGTTCATGCTGCCGGCAATGAGTGCCTCCAACAGTGCCTATTTCATAGGTTTCGGCACGCGGCAGGCGGCGAGGTTCCTGTTTGAACATACCCTTTGGCCGGCTGCGCGCGCCATCTGGAGCGAGGGACCGGCTGGCGGGCAGATTGCCAGCGCCCGTATGACGTTGAGTGACCTGCGCGTCGTCGAAGGCGGCATCGGTGGCGGGGGGATGGAGACGCTCTCATTCGAACGGGTTGCCCGGAAAGCCCATGAGATGGGTCTTGTGACAGGAGTTGCCCTGCACTGTTTCAGCCGCTGGGAATGGACGACGGCGACATTCGATATTCCGACGATCGGCTCGATCAGCGTAGCGGCGGACGTCCTTTCGGTGCGTTACGGCGATGGTGCCGCGCCGGAACTCAAGCGGCGTATGACCACCGGCGGCTATGACTTCATCAAGAGAAGCAGCGTGAACTATCCTGCCGTTCAGCGCAATAATGCCGGTGTGACGACCTATACGCCCGCTGCCTGCATCGTCGAACTCAACGTCAACACCTTCACGGGCGAGATAGAAATCATGCGCCACCACAGTTTGGTCGACAGTGGCCAAATGATCGTGCCGGAACTCGTATCCGGCCAGTTGCAGGGCGGTTTGGCAATGGGCATCGGGCACGCCTTGATGGAGGAATTACCGCTCTATGAAGACGGGCCGGGCAACGGAACGTGGAACTTCAATCGCTACACGCTGCCACGGGCCAAAAATGTCGCTGTCTGGAACCAGACGGCCGATTATCTTGCGCCGCTGTCTGAAACCTCACCGACCAGAGGGCTGGGGGAGGTGGTGATGGTGCCGATCATCGCCGCAACCGGCAACGCCATCGCCCATGCCATCGGCAAGCGCTTCTATCAGCTCCCCGTGACGCCGAAAAAGATCAGAAAGGCTCTGGCGTTGTAAATGCACATTGAAACAGTGGATGTCGAGAGCGGTTGACGTGACAAATAGATTGCGTCTCTTGGTATCAGATATCCTCTCAGACATCTGAGCTGTGAGATTCGCTTGTGCATCCTGGCTGCAACGGCACTTTGTGCGGACGATGCGGATCAGAAGTTGCTTTCTTTTGACTGAGCGAGCGTTATTATCTGGCTATTTTTATTATGCTACAAAACAAAGGAAGGGTAAATCGAGTATCTATAAATAGTGTTAGAAACTTTACTGCTACAGACAGTCGTTATGCCACAGGCATGAACATTGTTCATGCCTGTGGCATAACTTTATTTCTCTGTCAGCCTGTAGCCGTACCGACAAGGGGCGTGGAGAGCCGTAGTCTGGTAACTGTGAACAATGATAGGGCCACAAGGAACAGAAATACGGATGCTAGGTCGATATGCGGTTGTCGGGAAGTTGCTGGCAACAGAGCCTTGCGGGGATAAGTAAAGAATGGTTTGTTTTTATAAGCATTTGTATTTATATATTAAAATAAAATTTTCCAACAAAATAGTACATAAGAAGAATAGTCAAATAGTATAATATTTGTTGACAATCTAACGAACGAAGAGCATGTTCCGATCATGCCGAATGAAGTGATTGCAGATTCGGCATCCTGCAACCCACTGCGTGATCAGGAGCTCCATATGAGTACATTGACTACAGTTGGGCAAAGGGTTCCCCGTACGGACGCTGCGGCGAAGGTCACGGGGCAGGCCCGATACACAGCCGATATGCGGCGGCCCGATATGCTGATCGCGGGTGCGTGCTTTGCGCCGCATCCCCATGCGCGCATCAAGAAGATCGACGTAAGCGACGCCGAGGCATTCCCCGGTGTTGTCGCTGTCATGACCGCGAAGGACCTACCGGGGCGGAACGCCTATGGGTTGTTGTGTCCGGACAAGCCGGTCATTGCGGACGTGAAGACCCGCTACGAAGGCGACCCGGTGGCAATTCTCGCGGCGGAAACGGAAGAGGCGGCCCGGAAGGCCGTCGAGCTCGTCCGCGTGGAATACGAGCCCCTGCCGGTGTACGACGATCCGCGCGAGGCCATGGAGGATGGTGCGACCCTCATCCATGAAAAGCATCCTGTGGCGGAGCGGGGGAATCTGCTCACTACCGTAGCACTCGACTGTGGCGACGTGGAGAAGGCGTTTGCGGAAGCGGCCGTCGTCATCGAAAACGACTACGAGACGCCGATGGTGGAACACTGTTACCTTGAGCCGGACGTCTGCATCGCTGAGCCGAATCCGCTTACAGGCGGTTTGACGCTGACAAGTCCTTCGCAGGCCGTCTACGCCACCCGGCGGAATTTGGCTCCGGTATTCGGCATCCCGCAGCACAAGCTGCATGTGGTGAGCCCTCTCGTCGGAGGCGGCTTCGGCGGTAAGGAGGATTCCACTCTGGACGTCTGCGTCGTCGCGGGCGTTCTCGCTCTGAAGACCGGCAGGACGGTGTTTTTTGAGCTGAACCGGGAAGAGATTTTCCGCACGACAGGGAAGCGGCATGCCAGCTATATCCGCCATCGCCTTGCCGCCGACGCGACAGGCCGGATCCTTGGTATGGATATCAGATTTGTGCTGGACAAGGGAGCCTATGTATCCCTTGGCGGCATGAAGGAGCCCTTTCACGCCGTGACCATGCGTACCGTCATGTACGCAGCCGGACCGTATGCCGTTCCCAATGCGCGGGTCCGTTCTCATTCGGTATTTACGAATCATCCGTATTCTTGCGCTTTCCGTGGGTTTGGCGCCCCACAGGCCGCCTATGCGATGGAGTGCCAGATGGACGAACTGGCCCATCGGCTGGGTCTTGATCTCGTGGAAGTCCGCCGCCGCAACATGCTCCGTGCGGGTGACAGGACCATCACCGGTCAGGTGATGTTGGAAAGCCGTGGGCTGGGGCTGGAAGAATGTCTGGATCGGGTGTTGGAGCGGATGGAGTGGAACGACCGTCCCGTTGCGCCGGGCACGGGGCCGATCCGCCGTGGACGGGGGCTTGGATTGTTCCTGTACGGCACCGGCGTGCCCATGCTGTTTGAAGGCGCGAGCTGTTTCGCCACGCTGCAACTGGACGGAACTTTGAACATCAATGTGGGTTCCACGGAAATGGGGCAGGGGTTGACCACGGCTCTGGCACAGATCGCCTCCGAGCTGCTCGGTATTCCTTTGGATGACGTGCAGGTGGACATCTCCGACACCGCTTTGGCGCCGGATTCCGGGCCGACAGTGGGGTCGCGTTCCGTTGTGCTGGTGGGCAACGCCGTTACGGACGCCTGCTTCAGGCTCAGGGAACGTTTGTTGGATACGGCGGCCCGGTATTTCTTTCAAACGGACGTCCGCAATCTGCAAATAGGCGGAGGCCGGGTTTTCGAGAGCGGTAAGCCCGAACGTAGCCGGACGTTCGCCGAAGTGGTGCTTAAGGCATTCAACACGCAGGTCCCCCTGTCGGTCGTCGGAAGCTGGTACCCGCCGCAGGCCACGTTCAGGGCCGAGGACGGCCAGGGTAATCCATGCCATGCCTATTCCTTTGGCGCACACGGCGTTGAGGTGGAGGTAGACGTGGAGACGGGGAGCGTTTCCATAACCCGATCAGTGCTGGCCTGTGACGTGGGCAAGGCCATCAATCCCGTCAACGTGGAAGGACAGATGGAAGGCGGCGCGGCGCAGGCCATCGGCTGGAGCGTCATGGAGGAAAGCATTCTGGAGCGGGGTGTCATGAACAATGCGGCGTTCCATAATTATTTGATTCCGACCTCTCGGGATTTGCCGCTTCTGGAATCCATCATTGTCGAGTACCCCAATGAACTCGGTCCGTTTGGAGCCAAGGGGGTGGGAGAACCGCCCATCGTCGGCGGCGCGCCGGCCATTCGGAACGCAGTCCGCGATGCGTTGGGATTTCCCATCAACGCCATTCCGCTGACCGCCCGGCAGGTGCTTCTGGCGATAAGGACGCGGGAACAATGTCAGGGGGGAGAACGATGAGCGCAACCCGCTTTTTCGCACCCGACAGCCTTGAGGACGCCTTGCGTCTCCTTGCTGAATACCGTGGCGGAGCCGTGGTCGTAAACGGGGGCACGGACATAGTGGAGAAGATTGCCTTCGATCGCATACGGCCCGAGGCCGTGGTCTACATCGGAAATATCCGCAGCTTGTGCGATGTGGAGCGGCGAGCAGGGTATACCGTTATCGGGGGTGGTGTCGTTTACGCCGATATCCTGCGTTCACCTTTGTGTGCGCCTCTCGACGCGCTACGGGACGCGATCGCGGAAATCGGCTCTCCGCCCATCCGCGCCGTGGCGACACTGGCCGGAAATATCGGTTCGGCGGTTCCGGCGGCCGACGGCAACGTGGCGCTGGTGGCTCTTGGCGCCTTGGTCGAGCTGGTATCGCTGGAAGGGGAACGCTCCGTGCCTGTATGTGACGTATTTCTCGGTCCCGGCAGGACGTGCCTTAAACCCCACGAACTGATTCGTGGCATCGTTATTCCCGATCGTGGACATCCCAGCGCGTTCGTCAAGCTCGCCAGACGCAAGTCGCAGGACATCGCGCAGGTTTCCGCCGCGGTCCGTCTCGACATGGATGGGGACGTCTGCCGCGATGTTGTCATCGGCATGGGGGCCGTGTCCGCCACGGTCGTTCGGGCGAAAAGCTTCGAAATACTGTTGCGGGGCCTTCCCATTGAAGAGGGGCTGGCACAGCTCCGTGGTGCCGTGCCCACCGAAGCCTCCCTGCGCAGCCCCCGCAACAGGACCTACAAGGAGGCCGTCATGGGCGTCATCGTCGAACGGGCCGTTCGTAAGGCTCTCGGGAGGAGATCGTCATGCTTGTAGATATCACCTGTACCATCAATGGGAGAGAGCGGAATCTCGCCGTGGAGGCGACGGAGCTGCTGGTGGATACCTTGCGCCTGCGCCTTGGCTTGACCGGGACGAAGAAAGCCTGTGGGACGGGGGACTGCGGGGCCTGCACTGTCATCGTGGATGGCGAGGCCGTGCGTTCCTGCATTCTTCTCACGGCTTCAATGCACGGAAAGAGCATTACCACCATCGAGGGGCTGGGAGACGTCAGCCACCTGCACCTGATCCAGCAGGCCTTCATTGACGCCGGAGCCGTACAGTGCGGCTACTGCACGCCCGGTATGATCCTTACGGCCAAAGCCCTGCTTGATAGGCAACCGCATCCCACGCCGGAACAGATTCGTGAGGCCATTTCCGGAAATCTGTGCCGTTGCACCGGATATGTCAAGATTGAGGCCGCCATCCGGATGGCGGCGGAGCGAAGCCGTTAGGCCCGTTTCGCCAGTGCGTCGCTTCGCCGCCTAACCTTCAGCCAACGAGGAGAACAGTATGAAGATCGAAGCACGACTTCAGGAACGCGGCATCGTCCTGCCCCAGTTCAGGCCCATGGTTTCCCCCAAGGTCGTTCGGTATCGCAAGGCGGGCAATCTGCTTTTCATTGGCGGGGCGGGGCCGTGGGACGGGAGCGGCTATCCCTACCTGGGCAAACTGGGCAGGGATCTGGACGCAGATCAAGGATATGAGGCCGGACGGGTTTCGGCCCTGCACATGCTCTCCATCATCAAGCATGCCGTAGGCGATCTGGATAAGGTGCGCCAGTTTCTTTACAGCACGTGCTTCATTCAGTGTGTCGCCGGGTTCACGGAACTGTCCAAGGTGTCCAACGGCGCTTCCGAGCTGATCGTTGACCTGTTCGGCATGGAGAAGGGCACCCACGCCCGCAGCAGCATCGGCGTGTCCGATCTGGCCCACAACATTCCTTTTGAAATGGTCATGGAACTCGAAGTGGACTCTTGATTTTCCTTCAACTCGTAAGGATACCATCATGAAGAGGCTGTTAGGTCTTGTCGTCGCCACCCTGCTCCTGTCCTCCGTCAACGTTTTCGCCGCCGTCAACATCAAGTTCGCCCACGGCGAACCTGAAAAGCAATCTTATGGTGTTTTCGCCACGATGTTTGCTGAAAACCTGAAGAAGGTCAGCAACGGGGAAATGAACTGTACGGTATTCCCCAACGGCGTGGTGGGTTCCGAAATGGTCGCAGGGCAGAAGGTCAAGCAGGGTACCCTGCAAATGGCCATCGTCACTGCGGCCAATGCCGGATCGTTTTCACCTTGCGTCAACGTACTGACGTTTCCCTACTTGTTTTCCGGGCCCGAGGACATCATGGGCGAGAAGGGGTATCTGCGCCCCGGCAGTGCATTCCGTGAGGAGCTGACCAAGCGCATTCTTGCCGATACAGGCAGTATGCGTCTCATCGCGGTGGGAACGAATGGCTTCCGGTTGCTGTTCACCAAGAAGCCGGTGACGAAGATGGGCGATCTGAAGGGGATCAAGCTGCGCCTCGCCGCCAGCCCGGTCATGCAGCGGACATGGGAGACGTGGGGAGCCAGCGCCTACGCAATGGCGTGGTCGGAAACGTTCACCGCCATCCAGCAGGGCGTGATGGACGCCTTTGAATGTCCTACCAATATCCTGCTGTACAACGGTTTCTATCCCTACACCAACCATGTTGCGGAAAATCTGTATTACTGTCCCCAGATATTCCTGATCCTCGTCAACGAGCGATGGTACCAGAAGCTGTCTCCTGAACAGAAGAGTTTTTTGAACGAGGCTGCGGCGATCAACGAGCTTGAACATTTCGCTTGGGTACAGGCGGAGTATGACGACGTTCGCAAGCAGCTCGTGAACCACGGCGTCGAGTTCCACGACATCAACGACGTGGAGCAGTGGAAGGCGAATGCCATCGCCCTGTGGCCGGACTTTGCGGAAATGTCCGGGGGCAAGGAGTGGGTGGAGGGCGTCATGCGGTTCCAGAAGACCG
>ENA-ORVC01000537-ORVC01000537.1-human-gut-metagenome-genome-assembly--contig:-NODE-537-length-40496-cov-5.022774_pt1 | contig 40496 bp, 35 predicted proteins | sample MGYA00242092_ERZ509234 | MGnify/ENA primary metagenome ERZ509234 (study PRJEB26280, sample SAMEA2338800) | human gut metagenome | biome: human gut; feature: human-associated habitat; material: faeces... | reverse complement strand
CCCCTACAGGCCAGACACAGCGAACCGATGCAGGCCGCCGGGATGTGTAGGGGCGGGCGCCCACACCCGCCCGCGAAAGAGCATGGAACCGGGCGGAGCGCCGCGGCTGCCGCGCCCCTCCGGCCAATTAGGAAAGGAACAGAAGTATGGAGATCATCCTGGCCTCCCAGTCGCCCCGGCGGCGGGAGCTTTTGGAGCGCATGGGGGTAAAGAACTTTCGCATCGTCACCCCCGATATTGACGAGCACATGGAGCGGGCGCTGCCCCCGGAGGAGCTGGTGCGCCGCATCTCGGCGGAGAAGGCCCGGGCCGTGCGGGAGCAGGCGGGCATGGACGCGGTGGTGATCGCCGCCGATACGGTGGTGGCCCTGGACGGGGCGGTGCTGGGCAAGCCCGCGGATGAGCTGGAGGCTTTCAAGATGCTCTCCACCCTCTCCGGCTGCCGCCACCAGGTCTATACCGGCCTTACCGTCCTGCGGGGGGAGGAGCGGCACACCGTCAGCGAGGAGACCACCGTCGCCTTCCGGGAGCTGAGCGAGGAGGAGATCTCCTGCTACATCCAGACCGGAGAGCCCATGGACAAGGCGGGGGCTTACGGCATCCAGGGCTTTGGGGCTCTGCTCATTGAAGGCATCCAGGGGGATTACTACAATGTCATGGGCCTGCCCGTGTGCCGCCTGGGCGGCATCCTGCGCCAGCTCGGCGTGGACTGCCTGCGCCTGGCGGCGGGCGAGCGGGACAGCGACTGAGAGAGAGGGAACGGACAGACGTGAAGGATTTTTTCCGGCACAACGGAATCCTGATTTTAATCGCAGCCATTCTGCTGGCCCTGGTGACGGCGGTGGTGTCGATGCTGTTCGGCGGTGTGGCCGACCCCCTGTCCAACCTGGTGGGGATCCTTACCACGCCGGTGCGCAACGGCATTACCGCAGTGACCAACTGGGCGGAGGAGAAGTACAACGATGCTTTCGAGCTGGAGCAGATGAAGGAGGAGCTGGCCGGGCTGAAACAGCGCAACGCCGAGCTGGAGGCCCAGGCCCGGGAGGCGGAGGCCGCCCTCCAGGAGAACGAGCGCCTGCGCAACCTGCTGGAGCTCCAGCCCAAGGAGTGGTCCTGCGACAAGGCCGCCGCCATGGTCACCGCCCGCTCCACCTCCAACTGGGAGTCCACCCTCACCATTGGCAAGGGCAGCGCTGCGGGGATTGCCGTGGATGACTGCGTGGTGGACGAGTACTGGAACCTGGTGGGCGTGGTGGCGGAGGTGGGGGAGAACTGGGCCACCGTGCGTACCCTCGTTGACTCGGACACCGAGATGGGCGGCCAGCTCGCCCGAACCGGCGGCGCGGCCATCCTGGAGGGAGACTTTGCCCTCATGGGGGAGGGCAGGCTCAAGCTGACTTATCTGCCGGAGAACAGCGAGCTCATCGCCGGGGATCTGGTGACCACCTCCGGCCGGGGCGGGGTATACCCCGCCGGACTGGTGGCCGGGCACGTGGAGGAGGTGCGCACCGATGCCTCCGGCATGACCCGCTACGCCGTCATTGCGCCGGAGACCGATCTGGACGGCCTCCAGCAGGTCTTTGTGATCACCGACTTTACCGTTAACGAATAAATGGGACGTGGCCGGAAAGGGGGGAAGCGCCGGTGACCAGACAGGATTTTCTCATTAAATGGGGCGTATACGCCCTGGCTCTGGTGCCCGTATGGTTCCTGGAGCTGTTTGTGCTCAACCGCTTTCCCCTCTTTGGGGTGGCCCCTATGCTCCTGCCCCTGGCTGCCGTGTGCGTGGCGGTGCTGGAGGGCACCACGGCGGGGGCGGGCTTCGGCCTGTTCGTGGGCATCCTGTGCGACGCGGCCTACTTCAACACCGACGGAGCCATGACGGTGGGGCTGTGCCTCATCGGCGTGGGGGCCGGCGCCCTGGCCCAGTATGTGCTGCGCCAGAACCTGGTGGGCTGCCTGCTGTGCTCCTTCGCGGCGCTGGCGCTCATCGACGGGGTGCGCATCGCCGCCCGCCTGCTGGCCGGGCGGGGGGAGCTGGCTGCCATGCTCGGCTTGGCCGGACGGGAGATTCTCTGGTCCCTGGTCTTTGTGTTCCCGGTGTACGCCCTGTTCCTGTGGGTGTTCCGCCGGGTGCCGAAAAAAACCGTGCTGTAAAGACAGGCCGCCCCGCCACCGAACGCGGGGTGGCCTCATAGACTGAAAAAGGGGGCCCGCCATGGAGGGCAGACAATTCAACCGCCGCACCCTCGCCATCCTGGTGGTGCTTACGGCACTGCTGCTGCTGTTTTTTGGGGTGCTCTACAACCTGCAGGTGCTCCATGTGGACGACTACCGGGCCCAGAGCGTGGTCAAGATTGCCAACCGGAAGACGGTGGAGGCCGCCCGTGGGGAGCTGCTGGACCGCTACGGCCGGAGCATGGTGACCAACCGTGCCACCTACCAGCTCACGCTGAATACCGGTGTGATGGGGGAGGAGGCGGTGCGCAACGCCAACCTGCTGGAGCTGCTCAACATCTGCCGGGACAACGGCCTGACCTGGACCGACACCCTGGCCGTCTCAACGGCAGCCCCCTTCACCTACACCAGCGACACCCCTCTGGCCTACGAGAAGGAGGGGGGCGGCGTGGCCCTGACCCGGCTGGGACGGCTGCTCAACGCCCTCCCTATGAAAAAGGAGCTGAAAAGCAGCCTGAACCTGCCCACCACCGAGCAGGTAGAGGCCGCCAAGACCCTGGACGATATCCCCGCCGGGCCCACGGCGGAGGAGCTGATCGCCGCCCTGCGCACCTACTTTGAGATTGACCCGTCCTGGTCGGACGCCGATGCCCGGGCCCTGATCGGTGTGCTCTACGAGACCAATCTGCGCACCTACAGCATCAACCAGCAGGCGTACATCTTTGCCCAGGATGTGAATATTGATGTCATCTCTGCGGTGAAAGAGCGCCGGCTTACCGGCGTTACCATCGAAACCACCACCGTCCGTCAGTACAACACTGTAGCCGCAGCCCACCTGCTGGGCCATGTGGGAGACATCCAGTCCAGCAACTGGGACTACTACCGGGAGCAGGGCTACAGCATGAACGACAAGGTGGGCATCGACGGGGCGGAGAACGCCTTTGAGGAGTATCTGCGTGGGGAGTCAGGGGTTCAGATCCAGGAGCTGTCCACCAGCGGAAAGGTGGTAAGCGAGTACTGGCGCATCGACCCCGAGACCGGAGAGGAGCAGATCCCCAAGCCGGGGGACAACGTTCTGCTCACTCTGGACCTCCGCCTCCAGGAGAAGGTGGAGGAGATTCTGGCCAACACCATCGAGACTCTGGAGTCGGAGGATACCGGGGGCGGCGCGGTTGTGGTGGAGAGCGTCAAGACAGGGGAGATCCTGGCGATGGCCTCCTATCCCACCTACGATCTGTCCCAGATCTACAGCAACACCGCCCTCTTTAACGAGGCCAGGGATAACCCGCTGAGGCCCTTTACCAACCGAGCCGCCCAGGAGTTTTACTATCCCGGTTCCACCTTCAAGCCGCTGGTGGCCATCGCCGCGCTGGAGGAGGGACTGACCACGCCCACGGAGAAAATTCAGGACACCGGCCGCCTCCAGCTCCCCGAGGAGGAGCACTACCCCTACGGCGATTTCCATCCCCAGTGCTGGATCTACCGCCAGTACGGAGGCAACCACGGGTGGGAGGATCTGGCCGACGCCCTGCGGGACTCCTGCAACATCTACTTTTACACCATGGGCCACCGGCTGGGCATTGACAAGATTGACGAGTACGCTTCCCTGTTCGGCCTGGGAGAGTACACCGGTATCGAACTGCCCGAGGTGAAGGGCTATGTGGCCGGACCGGCCACCAGCGAGGCCCTGGGGGTGGAGTGGTACGGCGGCAACCTGCTCAACGCCGCCATCGGCCAGGACAACACCCAGGTTACCCCCCTTCAGCTGGCCAACTATATCGTTACCCTGCTCAACGGCGGCGATCACTTCGTGCCCCACCTGCTCAAGTCCGTCAAGTCCAGCGACTACTCGGAGACGGTGTATGAGCAGCAGCCCGAGGTGAAAAACCACATTGCTCTCGACCCCGCCAACGTGGAGGCGGTGAAGCGGGGCATGTGGGAGGTGGCCAACGACCCCAAGAGCACCGTGGACCAGTACCTGAGCAACCTGGCGGTGGAGGTGGGCGCCAAGACCGGCTCCGCCCAGGTGGGCTCGGCGGACAAGGAGGCCGACGCCGTCTTCACCCTGTTCGCCCCCTATGACGACCCGGAGATCGTCATCTCCATCGTGGTGGAGGGCGGTGCCTCGGGCGGAAATCTGGCCCAGGCCGCCGGCGAGATTGTCAACTACTATTTCAGCGCGGAGCATACTGTGGAATCGGTGGACGCCGAGAACACCCTGCTCCGCTGAAGGGAGCCGTTCCTTGTGTGTGATCCCCAGACCTTTGACAGCCGGGACAGCCGGTATAAGCGCCCCTATGGCGCCGTGCCCTCCGGCACCCGGGTAGAGCTGGCCCTCCGCCCGCCCCGGGCCGGGGGATTTTCTGCCGCCACCCTTATCGCCTACTTTGAGCACCGGGACGAGGAGCGCCGGGAGCTGCCCATGCCCTGGCGGGGCCTGGAGGGGGACCGGGATGTGTTTGCCGTAACCCTGGAGACCGGGGACTATGTGGGCCTGGTGTGGTACTCCTTTCGCCTGGAGGGCCTGGACGGCCGCAGGGAGGAGCTGGGGCCCTTCCAGCTCACGGTGTACGACGGGGCGGAGGAGGTGCCCGCCTGGTTCGGAGAGGGCGTCACCTATCAGATCTTCCCTGACCGCTTCCGCCGCACCCGGGTTCCCGATCCCACCGGCATGGTGGGAGGGCGCAGCGTCCACACCGGCTGGGAGGAGGAGCCGGTCTACCGCCCCGATTCGAACGGCGAGGTGCGCAACCGGGACTTCTTCGGCGGCGATCTGGCCGGCGTGCGGGAGAAGCTGGGCTACCTGCGGGGCCTGGGGGTGGATACCCTCTACTTCTGCCCCATCTTCGAGGCCCCGGAGAACCACCGCTACGGCACCGGGGACTATGAGAAGATCGACCCCATGCTGGGCACCGAGGCCGACTTCCGCGCCCTGTGCACCGACGCCCACGCCCTGGGCATGCGGGTGGTGCTGGACGGCGTGTTCAACCACCAGGGCTTTGTCAGCCGCTATTTCAACGGCGACGGCTCCTATGAGAGCGTAGGGGCCGTCCAGTCCCAGGACAGCCCCTATTACCCCTGGTACCACTTCTCCCACTGGCCGGACAAATACGACTCCTGGTGGGGCATCTACTCTCTCCCCGCCGTCAACGAGGCCGATTCCTCCTACCGCCGGTATATCTTCGGCGGCGCAGACAGCATCATCCGCCGCTGGCTGGACGCCGGGGCGGACGGCTGGCGGCTGGACGTGGCCGACGAGCTGCCCGACGACTTTATCCACGGCATCCACGCCGCCGCCCGGCAGGCCAAGCCGGAGGCGGTAATCATCGGCGAGGTGTGGGAGGACGGCTCCAACAAGATCGCCTACGGCGTGCGCCGCCGGCACATCCTGGGGGGACACTGCGACGGGCTGATGAACTACCCCTTCCGAAACGCCCTGCTCTCCTTCCTGCTGGGCGAGGACGCCTTCCGCTTCCGGCAGGCCATGGAGACCCTGCGGGAGAACTACCCGCCCTTCGCCTGGCGCTCGGCCATGAACTTCCTGGGCACCCACGACACCCCCCGCATCCTCACCCTGCTGGGCACGGGGGGCGACGGGCGGGAGCACGACAAGGACTGGCGGGCGGCCTTCCGCATGTCCCCCGGCCAGTACGCCCTGGGGAAAGCCCGGCTGAAGCTGGGGGCGCTGGTGCTCTTCGGCTTCCCCGGCTCCCCCATGGTCTACTACGGGGATGAGGCGGGGCTGGAGGGCTTTGAAGACCCCTTCAACCGCCGCACCTATCCCTGGGGAAGGGAGGACGGCGAGCTGCTGGAATGGTACACCGCCCTGGGGAAGGCCCGCCGGGCGCTGCCCGCCCTGCGCCGGGGGGAGCTGGCCTGGACGCTCACCCGGGGACGGGTACTCTCTTTCCTCCGCACCGGGGCCGAGGGGAGTGTACTGGCCGCCGTCAACGCCGGCGACCGGCCGGAGCCCATGGACCTGCCCTGGCCCGCCCGGGACTGGATGACCGGGGCGGCCCTGGAACAGGGGGGGCAGACGCTCCCTCCCATGACAGGCTGGCTACTGACGCCCCGGCCGGAAGGAGCGTGAACTGTGGAGCAGCCCCTCATCAGCATTATCGTGCCGGTCTACAACGCGGAGCCCTATCTGGACAACTGCCTGGACTCCATTGCCGCCCAGACATGGGAGAACCTGGAGGTGTGGCTGGTGGACGACGGCTCCACCGACGCCAGCCCCGCCCTCTGTGACGCCCGGGCCGCCGCCGATCCGCGTTTCCACGTCCTCCACCAGGCCAACGCCGGGGTATCCGCCGCCCGCAATGCCGCCCTGGAGCGGGCCACAGGGCGGTATCTCCAGTTCGTGGACGGGGACGATTACCTGCCCTCCACCGCCACCGAGCGGCTGGTTCGTACCGCCGGGGCCACCGGGGCCGATCTGGTGATCGGCCGCTTCTGGCGGGTGGCCGGCACACGCAAGGCCCTCCAGGGCCACATCCGCCGGGACGGGGTGTTCACCCGCCGGGAATTCGCGGAGGAGATGCTCAAGGCCCCGGCCAACTTCTACTACGGCGTGCTGTGGAACAAGCTCTACCGACGCTCCATTGTGGAGGAGGGCCGCCTGCGGTGCGATCCGGAGGTGAGCTGGTGCGAGGATTTCCTCTTCAACCTGGAGTACATCCGCCGGACCCGGCTGATCGCCGCCACCGCCCAGCCGGTCTACTGCTATGTGAAGCGGCCGGGCAGCCTGGTGGCCACCCAGGCCACCCTGGCCCGGACGGTGGAGATGAAGCGCACCATGTTTGCCGCCTACAAGCGGCTCTATCAGGCCCTGGACCTCTATGACGAACAGAAGCTGCGGGTCTACGGCTACCTGGTCTCAGCCGCCAAGGACGGGGGGAGCGTGGCCCTGCGGCCCCCGGCTCTCCCCAAGCGGCGGCCGGAGTCCCCGCGCCGCCGAACGCGCCGGCGCAGAACCGGAATGGCATAATGTCCGGAGTCCTGCCGAAACGCTGCTTCGGCAAATTGAAAAAGCGGAACGGCTATGCCGTTCCGCTTTTCGTTTGCTGGAAAGGGGGTCAGGCGCGGTCCACCCAGATGGGGCTGGACCAGGCCATGTGCTCGTCCTTCTGGGTGACGCGCAGGTAGTAGCAGGCGCCGCTCCCGGCAGTGTCCTCCAGGGTGAAGTCGCAGGCATTGCCCGCGCAGGCCCAGGTCTGGATGACCTGATTGTCCCGCAGCAGCTCCACGGTGACGGTGTCGGTGCCAAGGACGCTGCCCACGATGGTGACGGGGGCGTCGCCGATGGCCTTGACCTCGCTGCCCATAGGGGCGGAGTTGATCTTCAGGGAGACCAGGATGCGGGCGCCGGTGGTGCCGTAGGTCAGGCGGTCATAGATGGCGTCCCACACGTACTCCCGCTTGAGGGCGGGGACGAAGGCGGCCACAATGCCGCCCTCCACGCCGTGCTCGGTCTGGTGGGAGTCGCTGCCGGCGGTGAAGCCCATCCGGTAGCCCCGGGCCAGGGCGTCCTGCACGCTGCACCGCTCCATCTTCTTGATGTTCTTGGTGAACTTGGAGCGGGCCTCAAAGGTCTCGAAGGGGGCGTGGCGGGAGTAGATCTCCACGGCGCGTTGCACCTCGGGATCGTGGAAGTTCCAGTCGGTGGCGGCGCTCACCATCACCCAGTCCGCGGCGGGGTGGTGGGGGATGCAGAGGGCCTTGTAGGAGCGGATGCTGTTGTAGAGGTCGGTGGGGGTCATGCCGCCCTTGTCGCCGGAGCGGAAGATCTCGCCCTCGTCGCCCCGGTAGTACACGTTCTTGTGGCCGTAGTCGTACTTGTACTCGTTGGGAGTCCACTCGTAGGCCAGAAGGCAGGCCAGCTCGCCGTCCTTGTTCATCAGGCGGCAGTTGGTGCGCAGCAGCTCCCACTCGGACTGGGTCGTCCAGTCGGGGTAGCAGTCGTGGTCGGTGAGGGCGGTGAAGTCCAGACGGGCCTTGTCCCGGGCCCGGTGATAGTACTGGTCCACCTCGCCCATGCCGTCGGACAGGCCGCTCTGGCCGTGGATGTCGCCAAAGTAGACGGACAGGTTCCCGTAGCCGTTCTTGTCCAGCCAGGCGCGCACCACGTCGGCGGGGTGCTCGTCCAGGCGCTTGTCGGCGTTGGCGGGGATGGGCTGGGTGAAGTCGCTGGGGGGCGCCACATAGTCGGGCTGCTGGGCCAGCTCGGCGGGGGTGAGGTGGTTGTAGATCACCTGGGCGTTGCGCTCCATGTGGCCGTTCTTGAAGCCAAACTGCCACATCAGATGGATGGTGTCGTCCTCATCCACCAGCAGCTTGGGATGGACGCCGCAGTGGCCGTCGCCGTAGGACATCAGCACCGGACGGCTCCAGGGCTCGCTGCCCCGGCGGGTGCACACCAGCACGTCGTACTTGCTGCGGGTGTAGGCCATGGCCTGAAGGCCGGAGGAGTTGGAGGCCACGTGGAGATCCAGATACCAGTCCACGCCCTCCTTGAGGCACTGGGGATTGACCGCGGCCAGGGCGCCGTCCCGGACGGTGAGGTCGGCGGAGCGGACGGAGTAGACGGCCATATAGCCGTAGTCGTACCAGCCCACCACGGCGCCGTCGGGCTTGGCGGCGATCCACGGGGTGGAGGCCCAGTCCTCGCCCTGGCTGACCACAATCTCCTCACTCCAGCCCGCGGCGGTGCGCGCCCGGGCAAAGAGCTTGTACTGCTTGCCGTCAAAGCCGTCGTAGGCCACATAGAGGTTGCCGTCGCCGCCCTCGGCCGCGCCGGCCCGGTAGGCCTCGCCCACCGTGGACACGGTCTCGGCCGCGCCGGGGCCGGCCTCGGTCAGGGGGCACAGCACGGCGGCCGCGCTGCCCTTGTGCTGCTCCGTCCAGATGACATGCAGCTTGCCCTGCCAGGTGAACAGGCGGGGGAAGAACAGGGCCTCGCCGGAGGCGACGGTGAGCACCTCACCCCACTGGCCGTCCCGATAGCAGCGGGCCAGGATGCGCCAATTCTCCCGGGCGTACTCGCTCCAGGCGTACCAGATGGCGCCGCCGTGGGCCAGAATGACGGGGTGGAGCACCTCGCCGCCGTCGGAGATCTCCCGCTCCCAAACCGCCTCATCCCCGCGGCGGCAGGAGGCCATCAGGCTGTCGTGGCGATCCACAAAGCGCTGCCAGCACAGATAGACGTCGGAACCATCCAGCGCGATGCCGGGGAACTGGGCGTTCTCCCGATAGAGATCGGTAATGACTCGGTTGTTCTGAATCTGTTCCATAATACCTCAACCTCAGCTTTCTATTCGTCGTCGTACTTACCGACACCGGCCGGGGGCTTGATGTGCTTGACACCGAAGGCCAGCACCAGCAGGGTCACAATGTAGGGGAGCATCTGCACGATCTGGGGCGGGAAGGCCTCGCCCTGAAGGTAGATCTGCACCGCGTCACAGAAGCCGAACAGCAGGGCGCAGGGCACGATCTGCGCGGGGTTGTACCGGCCCAGGATGGCGATGGCCACCGCGATGTAGCCGCGGCCGGCGGTCATGTTGCGCACGAACATGTCCAACTGATCCAGGGACAGGTAGGCGCCGCCCACGCCGGCCAGAGCGCCGCAGATGAGCACGCCGCAGTACTTGATGCCGTGAACCCGCAGGCCCATGGTGGCCGCGGCCTTTGGGTTCTCGCCCACCATGCGCAGGCGCAGGCCGAAGCGGGTTTTGAAGAGGACAATCCAACCCACGATGACCACAGCGACCATCACAAGGAAGCTGACGGACTGCTGGGCCAGAATGGGGCCGATGACGGGGATGGGGGCAAAGAAGTCCAGGGTGGTGGAGATGGAGGCCACCTGGGGGGTGGAGCCCTTGTTACTCCAGATGAGCTGCATCAGCAGGGTGGTGACGGCCAGAGCCAGCAGGTTCAGTCCGATGCCGCTGATGACCTGGTTGACCTTGTAGCGCACGGACAGGATGCCGTGGAACAGGCCGATGACCATGCCGCCCACCATGCCCAGCAGGAAGCCGAAGAGCACGCTCCCGGTGAAGTAGGAGCCGAGAACGCCGAAGAAGGCGCCCATCATCATCATGCTCTCCAGGCCCAGGGCCATGATGCCGCTGCGCACCGAGAAGGCGCCGCCCACCGAGGCCAGGACCAGGGGGATGGACATGGCGATGGAGGAGCCGATGATGGGAATCAGGTTGTTGAGAATCACGCCCATGTCAGGCCACCTCCTTCTTGGTCTTGCGGGACCAGCCCGCGGGGTTGAGCCGCTTGAGCTCCTTCACCAGCAGCGGGGCGGCCACCAGAATGACCACCATGGCCTGGATGACGTTGACGAACTCCACCGGAATGCTGGTGGTGCGGTTGAGCTCCATGGTGCCCGCCCGCAGCGCGCCGAACACGATGCCGGCAAAGATGACGCCCACGGGGCTGTCCGCCGCCAGGGCGGCCACGGAGATGCCGGAGAAGCCGTAGTCGTTGGAAAAGCCGTTGATCAGGCGGCGGTCCACGCCCAGCACATGGCTGGCGCCGGCCAGGCCCGCGATGCAGCCGCTGATGCACAGGGCCACGATGGTGACCTTGGCCTTGCTGATGCCGGCGGTCTCCGCCGCGTCCGGGTTGAGGCCCACCGCGCGGATCTCATAGCCCAGGGCGGTGCGGTCCATGAACAGCTTGACCAGGATACAGGCGGCCACCGCCAGAAGGATGGCGATGGTGAGCTGGTACTGCTGGAAGATGCGGGGGAGCTGCGCCGTCTCCAGCACCCGCTCCGTCTGGGCCACCGAGCTGTTCTCCGCCAGCATGGGCCCGTTGAGCAGGTAGTCCACCAGATAGGTGGCGATGGAGTTGAGCATGACGGTGGCGATGACCTCGTTGGAGCCGAACTTGACCTTGAGCACGCCCACCAGGCCGGCGTAGAGGCCGCCGGCGGCCATGCCGGCCGCCACCGCCAGGGGCAGGTGGAGCGCCATGGGCAGGCCCAGATCCAGCATGCCCACCGCAGCGGAGGCCAGGGCGCCCATGTAGAGCTGGCCCTCGGCACCCAGGTTGATGAGGCTGGCCTTCTTGGCGAAGGCGAAGGCCAGGCCGGTGAAAATCAGAGGGGTGGCCTGGGTCAGGGTCTGGACAATGGCGCGCTGGCTGCCGAAGGAGCCGGCCAGGATGGCGCCGAAGGCCTCAATGGGGTTGTAGCCGCACACCGCCATGATGACGCCGCTGATGACAATGGCGATAAGCAGGGAGAGAATGGACAGCAGCGGGCCATCCAGCTTGAGCAGACCGCTCAGAGCACGCTTTTTCATGCGGTTCCCTCCTTTTCCGGCGCAAGGCTGCCGCCGGTCATCAGCAGGCCGATCTCCATGTCGCTCCAGGTGTCCGGCTTGCCCTCGGCCACGATCCGGCCGCCGTAGATGACCGCCAGACGGTCGGACAGGCTGCGCACCTCGTCCAGATCGGCGGAGATGAGCAGAATGGACTTGCCGCCGTCCCGCAGATCCAACAGGCGGTGGTGAATGTACTCCATGGCGCCCACGTCCACGCCACGGGTGGGCTGGGCCACGATGATGACGTCGGGGTTTTCGCTGAACACCCGGGCGATGACCACCTTCTGCTGGTTGCCGCCGGAGAGGGCGCTGCACCGCTCCTGCACGTTGGGGGCCTTGATGGCAAACTCGGTGCGCTCCTGCTCGGCAAATCTGCGGATGGCGGAGGCCAGCCGCAGGCCGCGGCGGGCGAAAGCGGGGCGGCGGTGGTAGCCCAGAATCAGGTTGTCCTCGATGCTCATCTCCAGCACCAGGCCGCGGGTCATGCGGTCCTCGGGCACATGGCCCACGCCGGCGGCCAGGAAGGCGGCGGCGTTGCCGCTGAGGGGCTTGCCGTCCTTGAACAGCTCCATATGGTCGGGGCGGCGCAGGCCTGTGAGTACCTCGATGAGCTCGGTCTGGCCGTTGCCCTCGATGCCGGCGATGCCCAGAATCTCCCCCTTGCGCAGGGAGAGGCACACGTCGCGCAGGATGGGCACGCCCCGCTCGGTGAGGGAGAGGCCGCGCACGGAAAAGTTTTCCTCCCCCACCTGCTCGGCCCGGCGGGTGACGGAGAGCTCCACGTCGCGCCCCACCATCATCTGGGCCAGCTCGTTCATGGTGGTTCCCGCCACGGGGACGCCGCTCTCGATCATTTTGCCCTGGCGCAGCACCGACACCCGGTCGGCGATCTCCATGGTCTCCTTGAGCTTGTGGGTGATGATAATGATGCTCTTGCCCGCGGCCTTGAGCTGCCGCATGACCCGGAAGAGATCCTCCACCTCCTGGGGGGTGAGCACCGCGGTGGGCTCGTCCAGGATCAGCAGGTCGGCCCCCCGGTAGAGGGCCTTCAGGATCTCCACCCGCTGCTGCTCACCCACGGAGAGGGTCTCCACCTTGGCGGTGGCGGAGATGTGGAAGTTATACTCGTCGATCATGGCGGCCACCTGGGCCTCCGCCTTCTTCCGGTCAAAGAAAACGCCGCGCACCGGCTCGCTGCCGATGACCACGTTTTCCGCCACGGTCATGACCGGGGTGAGCATGAAGTGCTGGTGCACCATGCCGATGCCCAGGGCGATGGCCTGGGCGGGGCGGGTGATGGCGACCGGCTTGCCGAAGACGCGCACCTCTCCGGCGGTGGGGGTGGTCATGCCGTACAGAATTTTCATGAGGGTGGACTTGCCGGCGCCGTTCTCGCCGAGCAGGGAGTGGATCTCTCCCTGCTCGACGGTGAAGTCGGCGCCGTCAATCGCGCGGACGAGGGGATACTGCTTGACAATCCCGCGCATTTCAACTGCGTTCAAACGTCATCGCCTCCCGGCAGATTATCGGCCGCTGGGGCCGGGGTGTCCCGCTTACTCCGCGGGCTGGTACTGGTTGGCGGCCACCCAGGCGTCCAGCTCCTCGGCGGTCTCGCAGGGCACCAGCTCGCCGGCGGTGATCTTGGCCTTGATGTCCTCCACGGCGGCGGCGATGTCGTCGGGCAGAACCACGTTGGAGTCGGTGTTGTCAAAGCCTACGGAGCCCTCGGCAATGCCGCTGATGTGCACGCCGGGCTCCCAGGTGCCCTCCACCAGGGCCTTGATCTCGTTGTAGACGATGGTGTTCACGTCGCGCAGGGCGGTGGCCACGATGTAGTCGGGCTCGATGTAGTTCTGGTTGCCGCCCACGCCGAAGGCATAGCGGTCGGCCTCCTTGGCGGCGGTGAAGACGCCCATGCCGGAGGCGCCGGCGATGTGCTGGACGAAGTCCGCGCCGCGGTTGTACATGGACAGGGCGATCTCCTTGGCCTTGGCGGGGTCGTTGAAGTCGCCCACGACGGCCTCCAGCACCTCGCAGTCGGGGTTGACGTAGCGCACGCCGGCCTCAAAGCCCACTACGCCCATGCGCAGGGTGGGCTGATCCTGGCCCAGGATGACGCCCACCACGTTTTCGCTGTTGGCCTTGTCCATGCCGGACAGGGTGCCCAGGCCGGCCACCACGCCGGTCAGGAAGGTCTGCTCCTGCCACTTGGTATAGACGGCGCTGACGTTGGGCAGGTCGGTGGAGGAGTCGATGTGGGAGATCTTCTGCTCGGGGAAGTCGATGGAGATCTCGTTGATGGCCTCGGTCTGGTCGGCCGCCAGGCCGATGATCAGGTCGTACTCGCCGCTCTCGGCGAACATGCGGTAGTTGGGCAGGAAGTCGCTGGCGCTCTGGGTTTCCACATAGTCAAACTCGATGCCGAAGTCTTTTTCCGCCTGCTGGGCGCCGGCGTAGGTCATATCGTTGAAGTTCTTGTCGCCCAGGCCGCCGGTGGACAGGATGATGCCCACCTTCAGGGCGTCGCCGTCAGAGGCGCCGCTGGGGGAGCCGGAAGATGGGGCGTCCTGGCCGCCGCCGCAGGCGGACAGGCCGAGGGTGAGGGTACAGGCCAGAGAGAGCGCGAGCAGTTTCTTTGCGTTCATGACAGGGTTCCTCCTTCAATTCATTCGGCACAGCAGGGACACTTTGGGCGTGCCCGGCCCAAGCTTACAAGTTGAGTTTAACAAAGAAAACAAAAACGGTCGAGCCATAGGCTTGACCGTTTTTGGGACGAATATGATATCTTTTTCCGCACGGGGCGGGAAATGTCACAATTTTGATTTTTTTGTCACGATTTTGACCCCCGGCGCTCCGCCTCCGGGGACACGCCCTTGTACTTTTTGTAAAGCCGGGAAAAGTATCCGGGGGTGGTATAGCCCGTCTGTACCGCCACGCTGGCGACGGGCAGATCGGTGGTCTGGAGCAGCTCCTGGGCCCGCTCCAGCCGGTAGCGGGTGAGGTAGGAGCTGAAGTTCTCCCCCACCTCCTCCTTGAACTGGCGGGAAAAGTGCTCCGGCGAGCGGTAGAGCTGGGCGGCCACCTCCGCCATGGAGATGGGCTGGGCGTAGTGGGCGTGGATATAGTTCAGGGCGGTCTCAATGGGCCGGGAGTGGCGGCTGCGCCGTTCCCGGAGCACCTGCTCCAGCATGGCCGAGCAGCGGCTGCGGCAGGCGGTGAAGGAATGGGGCGGCTCCCAGCCGTCGGCGGGGGGCGTGACGAACTGGTAGTACCAGTCCTCCATGGAGATCACCATGCGGTTGACCGTGTCCACCGCCCAGCGCACGTCATCGGCTCCCACCATGCCGAACAGGGCGAACCAGGCCCGGAGCGCCCCGCGGGCCTCTTCCACCTGGCGGCGGGCCAGGAGGCGCAGCACCTCCTGCTTTCTGGCGTGGGCGGCCTCCCGGTCAATGGGGGGCAGGCCGTGAATGGCGGAGTAGGGCACCACCCCTCCGCCGGTGAAGAAGCAGGCCTCCTGAGCCGCCGCCGCCTCCCCCAGCACACGGATGAGCTGGCCGATGTCGGTGCACAGGGCGGACACGCCGGCGGGCAGGCGGCACTCCCCCAGGGCGGCCTCCGTGTCCAGGGCATAGCCCCGCAGGGCCTCCGCCTCCGGGCACTGGAGGAGCAGGTAGAGGTGCTCCTGCACCATGGCGGCCGCAGAGAAGGGGGCGCGGGAGGCGGAGGCTAGGGCCACCATCTGCCGCCGCAGGTCCAGGCTGCTGTCGTTGGCCACACAGAAGGCCAGATAGGGCTGGCCGGGCCGCAGCCCCTGCCGCTGCCAGAAGGCGGCCACAGCGCCGGGCTGTTCGAAATTGCGGTACATCTCGTAGAGGTCCACCACCCCGTCCTGGAGGACATCATGCACCTTTTCCGAGCGGATCTTCGCCGTGGTGGCCGCAATCTCCGCTACGATGCGCTGAATGTCGGAGGAGCGCATCTCCGACTTGAGGATGTACTCCCGGGCGCCCAGGGAGATGGCCTGCTTGGCGTAGGAGAACTCGGCGTAGTTGGTCAGGATGATGAACACCGTAAAGGGGAGGATGTCCCGGACTTTACTCATCAGCTCCAGCCCGTCCATTCCCGGCATGCGGATGTCGGTAAAGACCACGTTGGGCTTCTGCTCCAAAATCCTGCGGTAGGCCTCCTCTCCATTGACCGCGGAGGTGACGGAGCTGGCCGCCTCACACTTCTGGATGCAGTACACCAGCCAGTCCCGGATGGGGGCCTCGTCGTCCACTACCATAATATGAAGCATGGAGCTCCTCCTTTCTCTATCGGGTGCGGGGCAGGCGGAAGGTGACCACCGTGCCGCCCGCCGGGCCGCCGGTGACCGTCAGCCCGTAGCCGGGGCCGTAGTTGAGGCGGATGCGCTCCTGCACATTCTTCAGCCCCACCCGGTTAATCTGCAAGTCCTTGTTCATCACCTGGTCGATCTTGTCTTTGGAAATGCCCACTCCATCGTCCTCCACCCGGAGGATCAGGGTGTCCCCCTCCAGCCAGCCCCGCAGGCGGATGTGGATTTTGTGCCGGCCTACGCCGTGGAAGATGGAATTCTCCACTACCGGCTGAAGCAGCAGCTTGGGCAGCGTGTTGTCCCGCAGGGCCTCATCCACCTCGCAGGAGTAGTCAAAGGTATCGGGATAGCGCAGGTGCTGGAGCTCCACATAGCACTTCAGCGTGTCCAGCTCCTCCCCCAGGGGGATGAACTCCACCGAGCGGGAGAGAGTCTGGCGCAGCAGCTTGGAGAAGTAGAACACCATCTCCCCCGCCTCCTGTACCTTGTCCATCTCCAGCAGGAAGCGGATGGAGCTGAGGGTATTGTAGATGAAGTGGGGGTTGATCTGGGCCTGGAGAAAATCCAGCTCCGCCAGATGCTTCTCCCGCTCCTCCCGTTTGACCGACTCCAGAAGGGTGGAGATCTGCTCCACCATACCGTTGAAGGCCTCCTGAATACGGCCGAATTCGTCCTTTCGGCGTACGTCGATGCGCTCGTCCAGGCGGCCCTCCATGACCCGGCCCAGGCTGGCCTGGAGCTGGGTGATGGGGCGGAGAATCTGCCGGTAGGCGTAGAGAAGCACCGCCAGAATCAGGGCGGCGCACAGGCCGGTGGCCAGGAAAGCGCCATTGCGTACCAGATTCAGCGTGCCGAAGGCCGCCGAGGCACTCATCTCCTCCACCAGATACCAGTCCGTCCCCGGTATGCGTTCATACAGGCGGATCTGCCCGCCGTCAATGCGGCGGGAGAGGGACGTCTCCGCCGCCAGGGCGTCCAGTTCCTCCGGGGTATAGGCATAGATGGAACCAATGAGCTGCTTGTCCCGGGCTGAGACAATGGTGCCCGACCCGTCGGTCAGAAAAAATCGGTTGTCGGCGCTCTGGTGCCGCAGATATTGGGAGTACAGGCTGACCTCGCTGATGTTGAGGATGACCACCCCAAGCGGCTCCTGAGTCAGGTGGTCCCGGATAAGCTGGGCGTACTGGAAGGAGTGGACAAAGATGCCTGTGGCCTCCGGATGGGTGGTGGTGGGCAGCAGCAGGGCGTCCTGGGTTCCGCTGAACAGGGGCTCATACCGGGGGTCGGCCAGGACGGCGTCATAGTTGAACTGCCTGGAGCTGTAAGTGGCAGCGGTCACGCCGTTGAAGCCCACCACATAGGAGTCCATCAGCATTTTGATGCCCCGCTGCCACACATAGTCGCTGCTCAGGCTGTAGAGCAGATCGTGGGCGGCCTCGTCCGCCCGCTCTCCGGCAGGGCCGGAGAGCAGTTCAATGAGCTGTGTGCTCTCAGCGATGCGCTTGGCCAGGGTCTGGGTATCGGTCATGCCCTGGCCAAGGGTGTAGCTGATCTGCCGCAGGCCCGCCTGGTTGAGGCGGATGTACTCCTGCCCCACCACCTGGCGGGCGTAGTGGTAAAGAGCCAGCTCCACGGAGGCGGTGATCAGCAGCAGCAGGGCAAACAGCAGCGCAAACAGGCGGAACAGAAAGCTTTTGCGTCGGTGCATCCCCGCGCCCCCCCTAAAGACCGATTTCCCATCCAGTTCACCCGAAAAGGGAGATATATCTGATCTATTCTACCACATTGCCCCCCGACGCGCAACGTTGGCCGCAGAATGAAAAGCCCCCGCCGGGGAGGGCGGGGGCACGGTCAGCGCAGGAGGACGGCGCCCAGTCCGGCGCTCAGGGCGTACGCCCGCCAGGCAGTCATCTGCTCCGGCGTGGGGGAGGGGCGGCCGGCCAGAGCGCCGCGCACCCCATTAGGGCGGAAGGTGATCAGCTTGACGGGGGTGGAGGGGGCCCTGGGGCCCAGCGCGGCGGCCACTCCGTCCAGCACAGCCTCCACGTCCACCGCGTCCGGAGCGCACACCACCCGCACTTCCGCCAGCTTGCCGCAGGCGGACAGAAAGGCCAGATTCTCCTTCACCGGGGCGTTGTCCGCCCCGGTCAGGGCCCGGTGGACGACGGGCTCCCATGCCTTCACGTCCAGCATCACCCCGTCGCACACCGCCATCAGCCCGGTGAGGGGGGCCAGGGGAACCATGCCGTTGCTGTCCAGCAGGCAGCCCAGGCCGCCGGCCCGGGCCAGGGTGAACAGCTCGGTGAGAAAGTCCGGGTAGAGGGTACACTCCCCGCCGGAGACGGTGAGGCCCCGGATAAAGGGCCGGCTGGGGGCAAGGGCGGAGAGCACCTCCGAAGCGGTCATGACGGTGACCTTGGGGGAGGCGAACCGGGGGCACAGGCGGATGCAGGCATCGCACCCGGCGCAGCGCTCCGCCGCCCAGCGCACCCGGTCGCTCTCCAGGGACAGGGCCCCCGCCGGGCAGGCGGGCACGCAGGCGCCGCACCCGGTGCACAGGTTCTGGGTCTCCGGGTTGTGGCAGTAGGCGCAGGCCAGGTTGCAGCCCTGGAGAAAGACGGCCGCGCGGCAGCCGGGGCCGTCCACGGTGGAGAGGGGGAGAATCCGGTTGACTGGCGCGGCGGCGCTCATACCATCCGCACCTTTCGCTGGGCCAGGCGGTTGACGTCGTAGTTGGCCGTGCCCAGGTGGGTGGTGTTCTGGAGCACCACCTGGTGGGCGCGGAACTTCTCCATCTCGCTGCGCTTGACCAGATAGCCGGTGATGCGCACCAGGTCGGTGTCCGCGGAATAGAAGCTCATGTAGTGTACCCCAAGGGCGAAGGCCCCCTTCACCACGTCCAGCAGGGCGGCGGGGTTCTGCTCCACATTGGAGGCGATGGGGAAGATGTCCCCCACCCCCGCGGGGAAATAGGGGTGGAACCGGGCGCAGTGGCGCAGGTGGTCGGCAAAGGACTCCGGCTCACTCCCCACGGGGATACGCACGCCGGAGGTGATGCCCACGTCGGAGTCCAGGCCCACCTGGGCGTGGAGCAGGAAGTGGTTCCCGGTCAGGGGGGAGTGGGCGGCGGGGAGGGTTTTCACCACGGCGTCGATCTTCTCCATGATGCGCACGCCCAGCGCGTCGGCCTCCCCGTCACGGCCATACACCAGCCCCCGGTCCCGGAGCAGGTGGTTGACCGCCTCGGCCAGACCGGTGACGCCGAACATGGGCAGAAAGCGGTCGGCGGAGATAAGGCCCTCCTGGACCAGGAAGCTGGAGGGGAAGAAGCCGGACTGCTCCACCAGGAAGCGGATGCGCTCGTTCATGTAGTCGGTCGTCAGGCGCAGGCACTCCGGGAGCAGCTCCTCCACAAAGTGCTCCACACCCCGGGCGTCGTCCACCAGGCGGGTGAGGGTGACCCGGGTGAGGGTGTAGGCGCCGCCCCGGATGGGCAGGATGTTGTAACAGCTCGACACGCCGTAGTCGTCAAAGGTGTCCCGGTTGGCGGGATGGCTGCACAGGGCCGGGTTGGAGCAGGCCAGGGAACAGCGGATGGCCGCCTCTGCAAAGGCGTCGGGGGTGACCTCGGGGTCGTACTTCAGCGTGAAGTTGGGGACGGTGTTCTGCACCTCGGAGAGCACCTCCAGCAGCAGGCGGCCCGCCCGGGTGGCCGCCGGGCCCAGGTTGGCATGGCAGAAGGAGTCGGTGATGGTGCGGTCCAGATAGTTGAGGAAGAGGCGCAGCTTCCTGCGCGCCTCCTCGTCGCTCCAGCCGTCCAGGAAGGGGTCGATGAGGGTGTCCAGATTGCCCAGGTACACCGGGAAGTTGGTGATGGACGGCACATGGCGGTAGAGCGTCATCAGGGAAAAGAGCAGCTCGTCCAGATCCTGAGGCGGCGGCAGGCGGAGGAAGGCGCTGCCCTGGCGGACAAACGCTCCGTAGTCGGGCAGGATGTACCGGGGGCGGTAGGGGGCGTGCCCCTCAAAGAGGTCGTTGATGGCGCCGGTCTCAAAGAAATGGCGGGTGCGGGGCGGGATGTCCAGCACGTCGAAGGCATTTTCCGCCTCCTTGGCCAGGTTCATCAGCTTCTGCTCGTGGGTAAGGGTCTGCGAGGTCAGGGTGGCAAAGGCGCTGTCGGAATGAAACATGAAAATCCCTCCATCAGTGTATGGCCCGGCCGTCGGCCAGGCGCCGCTCCAGCTCCGCGCGGAGCCGGAGGTATTGGGTGTGGCTGAGCTGAATTTTTCCGCTCTGGATGTCGAGGAATCCCCGCTCCCGGAGGGCGCGCACCCCGCGGTTGACCGTGCGGGAGCACACCCCGGTCTCGTCACCGATGGCCGGGCGAGTCATGGGGATGCAGGCCGTCCCGCCTCCGGCGTTGGCCTCATACCAGGAGACCAGGAAGGAGAGAAGGCGGCTGTCGCTGTCCAGAGACAGGTAACCCCGCTCCCGCCGGGCCTGCTCCCACAGGCTGCGCACCACCTCCCGTACCCGGGAGAGAGTGGTGTCCCGACCGGAGAAGAACCAGGAGAAGTAGTCCTCCCGGGCGAGTACCCAAAACCGGCAGGCGGTTCTGGCACGCACCTCGGCCAGAAAGCAATTTGCCCCGCACAGGGCCTCGTACTCCCCGAAGAGGGTGAGGGGGCCGAACTCGGAGTAGGTGTGGGAGGGGCCTCCGGGCTGGAGCCCGGAGGCGTCGGCCCGGCCCTCCACCAGCACATAGACGCAGCGGCAGGGGGCGTCCTGCCGCACCACCACCTCTCCGGCGGCGCAGGAGAGCGGACTGGCCGGTGTTTCATCCGGCAGGCCGGAAAAAAGGGATGCCAGACGCCGGCGCAGCGTGGGAGACTCCTCCGCAAGCAGCTCCCGTATGGTCATAGGGCCGCACCTCCCGTTCCAATTCTGCCCCCATTATAACAAGCCACTGCCTCTAAAAAAAGGACATGTGTCTTCTTTTTGGCGCTTTCTTCTGTGGAAGATCATATTCTTAAGGATACCTTTATGGATCGTTCATAGTCCGTTCACCAATCCAGGGAAAAATCGGCGTAAGATCAACAGCGTCAGGAAGAAGTGACATCAACCTCCTCTCATCTCTCTTACCTCTCTGTTTACACACACACCGGAACAGGGCCGGCCCATTGGGCCGGCCCTGTTCCGGTAAAATATGCTTTGATCAGCCTCCGATTCAGCCGGGAGGCTGATTTTTTTGTCCCGGTGTACGGGAGTGTCCCTCAAAACCGCCGATCCCACCCAGGGACGGGTGGTCCGATCCGGGGAGGCGGTGGCAGAGCCGGCGAAGCGGATGTAGGATGCCGCATAGAGAGGGGGGACAGGCGTGGCCAGACTGGCAGAGCTGGCAGACGGCTACATGGACGCGGCGGTGCGGCTGCGGATGGGGTTGGAGGAGGTCAGGGCGGAGTTGGAGACCGCCGAGGACGGTCGACGGCGGGCGCTGGAGGGGAGGGCCAAGCTGCTCCGGCAGATGCTGAAGGAGATGCGGGATTTGCGCCAACTGGCCGAGGGGTATTATACCAGGCCCCGGGACGGGACCTACACCATGTCCCAGATCTACGCGCCCCGGGTAGACAGCACGAAGCAGTGAGGGGGTGTGGAGGATGACCGAGGCCCAGGAGGTGCGTGCCCGGGCCAAGGCGCTGCGGGAGCGCCGGGAGGAGTTGGAGAAGGCCTTGGCGGGGGTTGCGGGGCCGGGTGCGCGCCCCCTGCGGCTGGAGCTGGCCCGGGTGAATGAGGAGCTGGTGGACTGCGCCCGGCGGCTGAAGGAGCTGATGCCCAGCCACAAGGTGCGCTGCCGCACCACCTGGGCGGGGGTAGACGGCTGGAGGTGGGATGACCTTCAGTACCAGACCTGGGCCGAGCTGGAGAGCTCTGAGGAACCGGACGGCCCCACGGAGCTGGACCACATGCGCCTGGCCGTCCGGCTGGCCCGGGAGCGGGCGGTGACGGACAAGCAGGGGGAGTACCTGTCTCAGGTGGAGGGCGGAAAGAAGGCCGCTCAGGTGGCCCGGGAGGTGGGGCGGCACCGGGGGACGGTGAGCCGCACCGTGGGCCGGGGCCGGGCCAAAATTGCCAGGGAGGCAAAGGCGCTGTATGAGGTGCTCCAGGCCCAACAGGGGCCGGGACCGCTGGTGGTGGATCTGGCGGACGGCCGGGTGCTGGAGGCGGTGCTCTCCCTGCTGACGCCGCGGCAGCAGCTTTATCTCTACCTGTACTATGGGGAGTGGCTGAGCCTGCGGGAGATCGGGAGGCTGCTGCGGGTGGACCACGCCTCGGTACTGCGCTCCATCCGGTGCGGGCTGGAGCGGCTGGGAACGCTGGCGGTGGGAACTAGGGCGGAGGTGCGGGGTCTGGAGGAGCTGGAGGAGCGGCTGATGGCCCACTTCAACCAGCTGGAGCCCCCGGAGGAGGCGCTGCGCCCCCGGCACAAGGCCCCGGCCAGGGCGCCCAATCCCCGGCGGGAACCGGCGCGAAAGCTCACCCTGCAGGGGCTGGTGGTGCGGCTGGTGCGGGGCGGGGAGGCCCGCACGGCGGAGCTGGGGGAGGGCCTGCGCCGGACGGAGGGCGGCCGCTGGGGGAGCGGGAAGCTGCTGGCCGCCCTGGAGGGGTGGGTGGAGCACCTGCCCGGCCGGGGCAGAGAGAGGGAGGGCAGGCGGCAGAGTCTGGGCCGCCTGCTGCTCAAACTGTTTGAATGGATCAGGAGGGAATTGCATGCTGACCATCATCGAGATTAAGGCCAGGGAGGACGGCGGCCACGGCCTGCAGAGCCAGAGCCACCGGACGGAGTGCTGGCTGGAAGGGTGGATTGCCGTGCCGCCGGAGCTGGAGCAGACGGCCTGGGACTGTGCGGGCTACTGCGACCTGGACATACAGGACGGCAAGCTGGTGGGCCTGACGCCCCGGGAGCAGCCGCCCAAGCCGGAGCCGGAGCCGGACCTGACGCCCCAGTTCCGCACAGCCATGCTGTCCTATGCGGCCACCAGCACAGCCATCCCGGACAGCTATGCCCTGGACATGTCCGATCTGTTTCCCACCTGGGCGGCGGTACTGGCAGACGGCGAGGAGCTGCCTGAGGGGCGGGTCCTCAACGACGGCGGCCAGCTCTACCGGGTGGTGCAGGCGGTGACACCCCAGGCCCACCAAGCCCCCCACGACGAGGGGATGCTGGCCGTCTACCGGCCCATCGACCGGGAGCACGCCGGCACGGCGGACGACCCCATCCCCTGGGTGTACGGCATGGACTGCTATGCGGGCAAGTGCTACCGCTACAACGGCAAGGTCTACCGGGTGGCCGAGGGCGGGGACATGATCCCCTGCACCTGGCCCCCCGACACGCCCGGCATGTGGCAGTGGGAGGAAGTGCAGGCATAAGATGAAGGGGGCGGATTTGCCGCCCCCTTTTGAACCACAGGAGAAAGGATGAGAGCCATGGAGCGAGCGAACGGAGGGAACAGCAATGCTGAACAGCCGGGATATTGATCGGCTGCGCCCCGACGTGGCGGCCAACTGCCGCGCCTGGCTGGAGCTGTGCCGCGCGGCGGGGCTTCTGGTGCTGGTCACCGGAACTGTGCGGGATGAGGAGTACCAGCAATACTGTTTTGAAAACGGCACGGCCGCCACGCCTGTACCCAGCTTTCACGGGGAGCAGGCGGGGCTGGCCTTCGACTTCTGCCAGAACATCAAGGGACAGGAGTATTCGGATTCCGCGTTCTTTCAGCGGGCCGGAGAGCTGGGGGAGCAGGTGGGCTTTGAGTGGGGCGGCCGGTGGAAGAGCTTCCCTGACCGGCCCCATCTCCAGTGGAGCGACGGCGGAAAATACACCAGCAGTATGATCCGGGCGGGGGACTACCCGCCCGCCATGCCCCCATATCGAGAGGAGGACACCGACATGACGAAAGAGGAAATTCAGGCCATGATCGACGCGGCCGTGACGGCCGCCCGGCCGCCGGTCTACACCAGTGTGGAGAACTGCCCCGCGTGGGCCAGGGAGACGGTGCAGAAAGCCGTTGACGAGGGAGTGCTGCGGGGAGACCAGGGCGGCGGACTCCGCCTGACCGACGACAACCTGGTTAACCTTCAGATGCTCCGCAACCTGGGCCTGCTGGACGGGGGCGGGGCCTGATGGACCACATCAACGGCTTCAAGGCCGCTGTGGCCGCTGTCCTGGGCTGCCTGACCGCCCTGTGGGGATGGTTCGGCTGGCTGGTGGTGGCGTGGGTGGCCTGTATGCTGCTGGACTACGCCACCGGCACCGCCGCCGCCCTCAAGGCGGGGAAGTGGTCCTGCAAGGCGGCCCGGGAGGGCCTCTGGCACAAGGTGGGAGCCATGGCCGCCGTCCTGGTGGCCGCCATCCTGGACGGGGTGCTGGGCTTGATCCTGGATCATATCCCCGCCCTGACCCTGCCCTTCGATTATACGGTATTTCTCACGGTGCTGGTGCTGGTCTGGTATATCCTGACCGAGCTGGGGAGTATCGTGGAAAATGCCGGGCGGCTGGGAGCCCCTTTGCCTGCATGGCTGTCCAAGGCTATTGCAGCGCTGGAGTCCGGCGTGGACAGTACCGGAGATAAACTGACCCAAGGGGAAAAAAAAGAATAAAAGGAAAAAGCCTGTAGTCAAACGACTACAGGCTTTTTCCTGCCGTTGAGACAGACGGTTTTTACAGTGGACCGGAGAGGCCTGCTATACTTCACCCTGTGCGAGTGCTTCGGTGCCCAATAGGGTAAGGCGGAGTCCCTGCCGGGTTTTCCCTACTGATATGTAGCCGGACTCCGCCAGTCGGCGAATTCTTAATTTCAGCTTGGCCTCGGTAAAACCCGCCGCCAACAAAGGCGAAAGGCGAAGCAGGGAACCGCGGCCTGCAGGGCGCCCGGCGGCGGTAAGCTCCTGAATGGAGTTCAAAAGGAGGCGGTCTTCCTGGGACAGTGGTTCAGAACAGTCGGTGAACGCAGAAATTCGGTGGCCAAAAAAGTTGCGAATTAAATCATTTAAAAGCGATTGCTGCTGATCAGGGGCAATATCCTGCTGATAAAAAATAGTCAGGTTACTAGAAAAAGCCCGCAGCTCGCGGACGTTCCCGGGCCATGTATAATGTAAAAGTCTGTGCTCTAATTGTGCTGGAAGTCGCGCACCCTCGGCCATGGAATGGAGAAGTTCCGGGATATCCTCCACGCGTTCGCGGAGCGGAGGGATAACTAGGGGCAGGATCTTGAGTCGATAATAGAGATCCTCACGGAAGGTACCCTGCCGGACCATATCGTTCAAATTCCGGTTGGTTGCGCAGATAACCCGTACGTCAATAGGGATCACACTGGTGGAGCCAACCGGCATCACTTCCCGCTCTTCCAGAACCCGTAGAAGGCGACTTTGAAGAGAGAGGGGAATGTCGCCAATTTCATCAAGAAAAATGGTGCCGTTATCGGCGGTTTGAAAGAGGCCCTGCTTTCCCCCTTTGCGTGCCCCAGTAAAAGCCCCCTCTTCATAACCAAAAAGTTCGCTTTCAATTAGGGTATCTGGAATGGCGGCACAGTTTACGGCCACAAAGGGGCTTTGACGGCGACGCGAGGCATTGTGGATGGACTGGGCAAACAACTCCTTGCCTGTGCCGCTCTCCCCAAAGATGAGGATGGTCTCATCTGTACCAGAATAGTACTGTGCCAGGCGAATTGCCTTTTGAACAGCGGGGGAGTGTCCTAAAATGTCTGAAAAGTGGTACTTGGCTGGCAAGGAGTTCTTTTTTACACCATGAGAGCACCGTTTTTCGGAGGAGGACGCGGCGATTGGGGTAAGCAGGATGAAACAGTGGCGGTGCTGGAGGGGGGACTCGAAGTGGAGGTGCAGTGTATAGGGCTTTTTCCCTAAATATACGACTTCCTTTTCCTCACGACCTTCGGACAGGGAGGCGGCGAGGTGGGCCAACTCTGGAAAACACGGGAGAAGCGGGTGGCCAGGCAATCCCTTCTGTCCGGCGGGCAGGAGACGGGCGGCGGCCTCGTTCAGCTCCACGATCTGTTGGTTCTCATCCAGGTGAAACAGAGCAGTGCCTGTAAGAGCGAGTGTCTGGGATAACTAGCTTTTGAGTAGTTGGTTCTGGGTGTGGATATCCTGTCGGTGGTACAGCTCAGATACCAGTTGCTGCATCACCGGTATATGGAACTGGTTCAAAAAGTCAGGCGGCAGATTATATATTTTGACAATTTCAGCAAGAGTAGAGGGAGTGATATTTCGGTATCCCAGGTTGATGTAGACCTTTTTGTTTTCTGGACAATAGCTGCGAAAACCGGCATAAACAACGGTGTCATAGGGAGTAGTGTCTATGTCACAGCCGGGCCAATAAGGGATATAGTTCAGATGATTGATCCCGAGCTGTTGCAGGTTTTCTACCAAATCCTCCGCAATCCGTCTGGGCTTGTTTGCAACCAGCACTGGCGTACCTTCGGGCAGTTCCAAAAGCCGATGTAAGTGATTGCTGTCCAAAAAACGCCGGGCAAATATGATTTGGCTGTTTGGAAAATATTTGTCGGCGTACGCAAGGGAGGTAATATTGACCAAAATAGCGGCGGGTTCTGCCGCAAGCGTGTGTACGGTGGCAAGGGTAACAGGGACAATATCCAGAGACGAGGAAAAAACCTGTGAGAGAATTTTACACATATAGTTACGGTCCAGCTCGTTTTCCGTAAAAACAGCAAGAGTTTGTTTGGCCATAGGGTGTCCCTCCTTGAAGCGCATGGGTGAAACATTGCCTCTTAAAAGGATAACAGACAGAGCATGGCCCGTCAATGCAATTTGGACATTATTAAAATAATTTAAGATATCCAGATATGAGATACAAACAGATGTATGAGAAGAAAAGGATAAAACAAATTTGTGAGATTACTCCAAATATCTGCAAAGTATTTTGGCTAAAAAATAAAAAAAGTTTAAAAAGGATTCATTTGCAGCGATATGGAATTAAAATTGCTTTTGATAATAGCGTCTGAGGGACCTCGGAGAGCTGCCAGCGTACAGCAGGTTAATAGGCAACAAAGTATGAGGAAAGGAAAGGCAGAAAATGGAGTTGGGAATCAAGGGAAAGAGCGGTAGTTACTGGGGCTGGTCAGGGTATCGGCCGGGAAACTGCTCTGGTCTTAGCCCAGGAGGGTGCCGTGGTCTGTGTAAGTGACATCAATGACAGCCGCGGAAAAGAAACAGTGGAGGAAATCTGTGAGAGGGGGGGAACTGGAATCTATATTCATGCGGATGTGGGGGTGCCGGAGGAGATCAAGCACCTCTTTCGGACGGCTGCAGAGCGGTTGGGAAGCGTGGATATTTTAATTAATAATGCAGCGATCTCCCCCAAAGTTCCATTTGAAGATATCCCGCTGGAGCAGCTTGAACAGGTTCTGCGGGTAAACCTAATGGGGGCATTTCTCTGTGCACAGGAGGCTGCGGCGCAGATGAAAGAAAAACGCTGGGGACGCATTATCAGTCTGGCCTCAATGGCGGGACGTTTTGGGGCAAATAAGTCCGGAGCGCACTACGCCGCTACCAAGGCGGGAATCGTTGGGATGACTCTAAGTTTGGCAAAGACACTGGGGCCGTACAATATCACTGTAAACTGCGTATCGCCCGGCCGCATTAATACGGAACTTACGAGGGTGCTGCCGCAGAAAGTCCAGAACGAAATCTGCAGTCAGATACCTCTGGGGCGTATTGGAGAGCCGTCAGAAGTAGCCTCCGTAATTGCATTTCTGGCATCAGAGCAGGCCAGCTATGTATCCGGCTCCTGCGTGGATGTGCTGGGTGGTTATATCGCATAAAGCGAAGGAGAATAAAAGAAAAGGAGGCTAAAACAGGCGGCAGAGCAATGGAAAAGAGAGCAAAAGACGTTTTTGTGAGGTGGAAAACATGTTGACAATCATACTGGTGGTAGGGTACTTCCTGTTTTGCGTGGGCATGGCCTTTTTTCTGGACTACAGAACCAAAAAAAGAAAACTGAATGAAACCGCAGTGGAGTACTCTACCGGTAAAAACAGCATGGGGTTGTTTATGGCTTTCTCGCTGATGTGCGGCAACCTGATCAGTTCCAGCTACATTATTGGCAACTCATCTGCAGTTATTGAGCATGATATCGCTTATCAGTGGACCTTCTACGGCTATATCATCGGCTGGGCGCTGACCTGTGCCTATATCCCCATTTATCGCTCCATCTGCTATAAATATGGCTGTTCCTCCTTGGGGGAAATCTTTGGAAAGCTGTTCAGCAAGCGGGTATCCGTCTGTGTGTCGGTCATGATCTTCGTATCTTTTGCCAGTGCGGTCAGCGCACAGACGGTCATCGTCTCCAATCTGCTTCAGTCCCTGCTGGGCATCCGCAGCGAGGTTACCATGACCGTCACCATTGCGGCCATGATCCTGCTGGCACTTCAGGGCGGCATGAAGGGTCTGGCCCGCATCAATATGGTGCATGTGGTTGTACTTAGCGTGTCCGTTGTGGCAATTTTTATTGCGGTAATGACCTCTGTGGGATGGGACTTCGGACAAGTTTACCGTGCGCTGGAGCCCCAGGGTACCTTTAAGCTCATTGGAGGCTCCAGAAGCAATTCCTACATCATCGGTACGCTTGCCATTCAGCCCTTTGTTACGGTTGTAAATGCATTGTCCATCTCTGCGGCGATCGGCGCCAAGGACGCCAAGACCGCACAGAAGGCTCAATCCATCATGCCTATTTTTGCAATTTTCTTTTTTGGATTGGTCATCATAGCTGCCTGCTGTGGCAAGTTCCTGTGGCCCGACATGGATCCGGGGACTGCCTGGTACACAATTGCCGGTCATTACGGTCCCGCCATGGCGGCGCTGGCCAGTTGCGGCGTGCTGGCGGCCAGTATGTCTACGGCGCCGACCTACATCATGGTAATGTCCAGTACTGCAATGGAGCTCTATACTCCCCTGCGTAAGAGCCCTATGAGTGAGAAGCAGAAAATGTTTCTGACCAAGCTGCTCATTGTGGTATTCGGAATCCTGTTCCAGTTGCTCGGCCTGCTCTCCAGCGATGTGGTGGACATCCTGTCCAACGCGCTGACAGTGCGCGCGGTATGCGGTTTGACCTTACCCTGTTTCTGCTCTGGAAGCGGCCTAACGAGAAGTCCATTTTCTACAGCATGGTGTTGGGTATCATCGTATGTGTTGTCTGGATCGTGTACGGCTACGTCTTCGGTACGAGTCCATTCGGTATTCAGATTACCTATGCCGGCGGTATTGTCGCACTGGCGACCCAGATCATTGTCACGCTGGTCACTACCAGGTCCGGTGAGCGCTCCGACAGCTACCAGCTTTATAAAGAGGCCAGAAAAGAGATGAAGGCTGCAATTGCCGCAGGCAAACGTGTCTGATAGAACCATTTACTAAGTCTAAATCAGAAAGGTATGGACAAGCGGATGAAAAAGCATGGAGGAAATGTAATGGCCGGCCTGCTGGCCGACTATGGTGTGACGGCGGTATTTGGTGTGCCCGGCGGGCAGACTTTGCCGCTCTACTACGGAATTTTGGATGAGGGGAACCGTATCAGGCATATTCTCATGAAGGATGAGATTGATGCCACCTTTGCCGCGGACGCCTACGCCCGTATCAGCGGCGGTATCGGAGTATGCGACGCCACCGCCGGCTGCGGTGCCATCAAGTTTATTTCGGGCTTGGCGGAGGCGTACAACACCTCCATCCCCGTCATCGCCATCGGTTCTGAGATGGAGGGGGATTGGCTGGCCGCCCGGTACCGCGGTACGGGCTCCCAAGTGGTAGACTCCAAGGAGGTGCTCAAGCCAGTGACCAAGTGGCAGGCGTGCCTGCCCCATGTGAACAAAATGCCGGAGTTGGTGCAGACTGCCGCCCAGATGGCGGTCAGTGGCCGTCCCGGACCCGTATTTATCGAGTGTCCATGGCGGCCCTTCCGGGAGGAATATACCGGGCCGGACTATGAGAGCAACCGAAAACTGGCCAGCCTGCCCGCCCACCGTCCTACCCCGTCCCGCGACGAAATCGACGAGGCGATCCAGGTACTAAAGGAGGCCAAGAGGCCGGTTATGCTGCTGGGCGGCGGTGCTTGGCGTTCCGGCGCCAGAGCGGAGATCACGGCGCTGGCAGAGCGCATGGCTATGCCCGCAGCCGCCTCCCTGACCGGAAAAGGTGTGCTGCCTGAGAACCACCCACTGTCCCTGGGTGTGGTAGGCAGTCTGGGCGGCAATGATGTCTCCAGAAAAATGGTGGAGGAGGCCGACGTGATTCTCGCCATCGGCTTTAAGTTCAGTCAAAACTCCACCTATGGCTGGACAATTCCCAGGAAGGGCCAGAAGGAGATCCGCATTGACATTGACGAGACTGAAATGAATAAACTGCATACTACAGATGTAGGGCTGGTAGGCGATGCCAAGGCCACCCTGCAGCTTCTGCTGGATCGGCTGGATGCGCAGAGAGATCCCACTGCTGTAGAGAAAGAAATCGCGAAGTTGTACCGCGCTTGGCGGAAAAAAACCGGCCGGCGGTGGAGGCTGACGATTGTATTACTCCGCAGAGGGTCGTCTCCTTATTGAATGAATTGTGCGGCGACGATACAATCCTGGCCTGCGACGCCAGTTTCTCCTGCGGCTGGGCGGGCAGCTTCTTTGACGTATATGGTGCCCGTCGTACCATTCTTCCCCGGGGCGCCGGCGGCCTGGGCTATGGACTTCCTGCCGGCATCGGCGCAGCGGCGGCGCGGCCGGGGAACAAGGTGGTGGTGCTCACCGGTGACGGAGGGCTGAACTACTGCTTAGGAGAAATGGCAGTGCTCCATGAGCAAAACATGGATGTCAAGGTGGTGGTTCTCAACAACAGCATCCTGGGTTGGATTAAGTGGTACGAGGCGGCCATGTGGGACGGCCGCTTTACCGAGGTGGACACCGAAACCATCGACTACGCCGCGGTAGCTAGGGGGCTCAATTGTAAAGGCATATCCATTCGGGACCCCAGGACCCTTCGGGAAGAGCTGAAGACGGCACTGGAGCTGGAAGGGCCAGTGGTCATCGACATCACCACAGCGGAAACGGAAGCATGTAAGTTTACGGATGATCCAAAGGCTGTGGCCTATATCCGGGAGAGCGCGGAGCAGAAAAAGCGAAAGTAAAGGCAGCTGGATATGAAAAGGGGAAATATGCCATGAAAGAAATCATATGGAAGCCGGAGCTGCACCGCTTTTCGAGCTGCAAGGAGTTCGTGGAGGAATTCCGGCTGGGTGCGTCCGACCTGATCCTGACCAACGAGTACATCTACCAGCCCTACTTCGGGGCGATGAACCTGGAGTGTGCCGTGCTGTACCAGGAGCAGTACGGCATGGGTGAGCCCACCGACGTGATGGCGGAGGCCATCCTGCGTGATGCGGCCGCCACGGGCTGCAGCCGGGTTGTGGCCATCGGCGGCGGCACGGTCATCGACATCGCCAAGGTGCTGGCGGTGGGCGGCGGGGAGAGCATTGACGAGCTGTACGGCATGGCGCCGGAGCTGCCCAAGCGGCGGGAGCTGGTCCTCATCCCCACCACCTGCGGCACGGGCAGCGAGGTGACCAACATCTCAATTCTGAACCGGACCCGCCTGGGGACGAAGATGGGGCTGGTAGGGCCGGCCATGTATGCGGACGCGGCGGTGCTCATCCCGCAGCTCCTGGAGGGGCTGCCCTTCGGGGTATTTGCGACGAGCTCGATCGACGCGCTGGTGCACGCGGTGGAGTCCAGCCTGTCGCCGAAGGCGACGCCGTATACCAAGCTGTTCGGGTATAAGGCCATTGAGATGCTCATCCGGGGATATCAGACGATCGCCCGGGAGGGGCGGGAGGCCCGCCTGCCCCTGCTGGAGGACTTCCTGATTGCGTCGAACTATGCGGGCTTTGCATTCGGTACGGCTGGGTGCGCGGCGGTGCACGCCATGAGCTACCCGCTGGGGGGAAAATACCACGTGCCCCACGGGGAGAGCAACTACGCGATGTTTACCGGCGTGTTGAAGAACTACATGGAGATCAAGCAGGACGGCGAGCTTGCGGTGATGAACCGCTATCTGGCGGAGCTGCTGGGCTGCGGGGTTCCGGAGGTATATGACCGGCTGGAGGACCTCCTGAACCAGATTCTGCCCAAGAAGCCGCTGCACGCCTACGGGGTGACGGAGGCGGATCTGGAGGAGTTCACCAGGAGCGTGATGGAGACCCAGGGCCGGCTGATGGGCAACAACTTCGTCCCTCTGGATGCGGCGCGGGTGCTGAAAATCTATACTGAGCTCTATTAAACGGCAGTAGGGCGGCGGAACTTCCGCCGCCCTACTGCCGTCTCAGACGCTTTTTATAAGAAAGAAAAACAGGGGTTTACTTTTGTGTAACACAAGGGTATAGAATGGGGAATACAGGGGGAAGAGGGCCGCAGGAGCGCCCCACAGAGCGGAACGGGTGCCGCAGTCCAGTTTCCGCGCGGAGGCGCTCCCGGCGGGCCTCGCACGATCTTAATTGAAGAAGGAGCAAAGGGCTATGATTAAGTACAAAGCAAAGAATTCCTTGAAGTCTCCCCGGTTTGCCGGTGTAAAGACCTTCATGCGCATGGAGCACGTGGTCACCACCGACGACATCGACTTTGCCGTGGTCGGCATCCCCTACGACACCTGCGCCTCCTTCCGGGTGGGCACGCGCCTGGGGCCTGCCGCGATCCGCGACGCCTCCGCCCTGGCGGCCAAGCCCTTTAACGGCCCGCTGAATGTGGGTATTTTTGACTGGTGCTCCGGTGTGGATTACGGCGATCTGGGGTCTGTGCCCGGCTATATCGAGGAGTCCTTTGAGCTCATCACAGAGGGAATGCTGCCCTTCTTTGAGAAGGGGATTGTGCCAGTGGCCATGGGCGGCGACCACAGCGTCACCCTGCCCGAGCTGCGGGCCTGCGCCAAGGTAAACGGCCCTGTGGCGCTGATCCACTTTGACGCCCACTACGACACCATTCACGAGTACTTCGGCAAGCCGTACAACCACGGCACCCCCTTCTATCACGCGGCGAAGGAGGGGCTGGTGGACACCTCCAAATCCATCCAGGTGGGCATCCGCGAGGGGCTGTACGGCCCGGAGGATCTGACCAACTCCACCGATCTGGGCTACCAGGTGCTGCGCGCCGACGAGTGCCACAAGATGGGCATGGAGGCCGTTCTGAAGGCCATCCGCGCGCGGGTGGGCAGCGCCAAGGCCTTCCTGACCTTCGACATCGACTTCCTGGATCCCGCCTATGCGCCGGGAACCGGTACGCCCGTACCCGGCGGCTTCACCACCGCCCAGGCACTGGAGCTGGTGCGCGGTCTGGCAGATCTGAATATTGTGGGCTATGACGTGGTGGAGGTCTCTCCCCCGTATGATCCCACCGGCATTACCTCCATTGCCGCGGCGGGCCTCATGCAGGAGTTCATCTCCCACGTGGCCTATAAAAAGAAAAACGGCATTGTCTTCTAATTTTTTGCACTCCACCTCAACTCTCTATATTCTCTTTTCGCGCAAAATCCATCCGGGCCCGGCCGATTTTTCGGCCGGGCCCGGATGGATTTTGCGCAGAGCAGAAAGACGCCGGCGGAGCCGCTAAGACTCCGCCGGCCGCACCGGTACCTGGATCTCCATCAGCGTCTCGTCGGGATCGCTGGTGAGGGTGACGTCAATTTTGTAGAACTGAAAAATCATTCCATTCAGGACCCAGCCATGCTCCGCCATATATGTATGCAGGCGGGCAAAGGAGGGGTGGTACCGCTCCAGCTCGCCTCTGCGGTAATTCATACACAGGTAATCCCCCGGGGGTATCGTGCGCTTATGCTCGGACTCAATGGCGTCACGCTCCACAAAGATCATGGGGACGGCGGGAATATAATCGTCGCTGGGCTCCAGCAGGTGCCAGTCCGCGTAGACGCCGATACGGTCGCTGGCCAGGATGGGGGCCACCTCGTCCAGGTAGCGCTCCAGCCGGGTGAAGGCAAAGGCGTGCTCCCGGGAGCCGCCGGCAGGCTCTCCGAAGGTAATCATATACCGCTGGGGAAAGGCGCGGCAGAAGACCTTGTCCACCGGCGGGGGCGGGGTGATCTCACTCAGAAAGTGGAGCTTGCGGCGCAGAATTTCGCTGAGAAGCTGCTGTTTGCGGATCTCCTCCTCCAGCAGCTCCAACTGATGGAGGAGAAGCTGGTGGGATTTCCTCAAATTGCGGCCCGAAAAATAGTCGGTGATGTCGTGGATGGACATGCCAAGCTGCCGCAGCTCCTTGATGGTGCCAAGTTTTTCGTATTGGCGGATGGAATAGTAGCGGTAGCGGGTTTGGGGATCTACATAGTCCGGTGTGATCAGTCCAATACGGTCATAGTACCGAAGCGTTTCGCTGGTCACTTGCCGCAGCTTCGCAAGCTCTGTGATGGACAACAGATTTTCCTTGATGGGACTCACCTCCTGCGCGGATAAGACATTCTATCACAGGCGGCCGGACCTGTCAAAAGGCTCTTATATTAGTGAAATTAAATAAAAATAGCAAATAATTACTGTGAGAATAAAACAAAATGCTGCACGAGAGAGAAAGATGCATTGACTTTTGTGTAACACAAAGGTATATGCTCGTTACAGACGGAAAGAGCGCCCCCCCTGGCCGCACTTTTTCCTCAGACTCAGCGCCTCACTGCGGCAATTCCTCAATTCCACTTTGTTAAAACAGAGAACAAACGGAGGGCTTTATTATGCAGGAAAATAATATGTCCGTTTTTGGCACCGTGATCCGCAACGAAGAGATTGCCGATTTCATGCGCCTTCTGAATCTGGCGCGCGAAATCTTCAAGCAGGAGCTGACGGTGGTGGAGATCATGCCGGGCGGCCTGACCAATAAGAATTTCCGGGCCGTGACCGAAAACGGCACCCAGATTGCCATCCGCCTGGCCGGACAGGGTACCGCCAACTATATCAACCGCCCTGGTGAAAAGCACAATGCCGGTGAGATCGCCGGACTGGGCATTGCGCCGGAGATCTATTACTACGATCCCAAGACGGGTTCACAAATTGTTGAGTACATTGATGCGCCCACCATGCACCCCGTGGACTTTCAGACCCGGGACGAGGTACTGGTCAAGGCGGGAGCGGTCATGCGCCGCTATCACGACAGCGGCCTGGAGTTCAAGACCTCCTTCGATCCCGTCGCCAAGATTGACGAGTACAAGGCCATCCTGGACGAGCACAGCTACGGGAAGCGCTACGAGGGCTGGGAGCGCATGGTGGAGGCGCTGGAGCGCATCCGCGCCGCCTACGCCAAGCAGCCGCCCCGCCGCGTGCCCTGCCACAACGACGCGCTGGCGGAGAACTTCATGCTCTAGGGCGAGCAGATGCGGGTCATCGACTGGGAGTACGGCGGCATGAACGGCGGCTACTACGACATCGCCTGCGTCTGCGTGGAGAACCCCCTGGACGCCCGCTGTGAGGATGTGTTCTTCCGCGCCTACTGCGGCGGCGAACCCAGCGAGGAGGCCAAGGCCCGCCTGCTGATCAACAAGTTCCTGGTGACCTCCCACTGGTCTACCTGGTCGCTGGTTCAGATCTGCTACGGCAAGGACGCGGACTTCTACTGGGAGTACGGCCGTACCCGTGCAGTCCAGGCATGCTCCTTCCTGGACGACCCCAGCTTTTCCAGCAGCCTGACCCTGCTGGGCGGCTGACGGGCAGGAGGGGCAGCCCATGGAATTCATCGGAACGCTTATTACCTATCTCATGATGGCCTGCTGTGTCGCCGGCGGAATCTCCTACATTGTCAATGACCAGTCGGAGCTGGGCCGGGCCTTTCAGGACGGCCTGCACGCCATGGCGAACATGTTCATCCCCATTTGCGGGCTGATGGCCTCGGTTCCCTTCCTGAAAGTCTTCATCTCCAAGGTGTTCGGGCCGGTATTCGCCCTCTTTGGCGGAGATCCGGTGGTAGCCGCCGCGATCATCATGCCGCCGGACTGCAGTTCCTTCGCCCTGGCCACCGAGATCGGCCAGAGCGCGGATCTGTTCCCGGTGATCATCGCCATCGGCTTCATGTGCGCCTCTACCATCGCCTTCAACGTCCCCATCGGCCTGTCCATGCTGGACAAGGGGGATCACAAATACCTGGCCCTGGGCACCATGAGCGGCTTCCTCTCCGTGCCCTTCGGCGTGTTCATCACCAGCGTCATCGTGATGTTTACCCACCCGGCCATCCGTTCCACCTTCTCCAGTGTGGGCGAGCCGGATCATGTGGTGATGCTGACCCTGGGGATGCTCCTGCGCAACATGATCCCCCTGGTGGTCATCTGCGTGCTGCTGGCCCTGGGGCTGAAGTTCTTTCCCAACGGGATGGTCAAGGGCTTCATGGTGTTTGGAAAGCTGATGACCGGCGCCCTCACCCTGGCGGTGGTGGCCTGCATCCTCCAGCACTACACCGGCCTGTTCACCGACATTCTGGGCATCGGCTGGGGCTTTGATCCCATACTGGCCGACGAGGAGAACACCTTCCGGGCCGTGGAGCTGCTGGGCACCATCGCCATGATGCTCACCGGCGCCTTCCCCATGGTGACGCTGATCCGCCGGTATTTGGGCAAGCCCCTGGAAAAGCTGGGCCGTCTGGCCGGGCTGGAGGCCAGCGGGAGCGTGGGCCTGGTGGCCTGCCTGCCCAACGGCCTGGCGATGTTCCCCTTTGTAAAGGAGATGCGCCCCCGGGACAAGGTGGTGTGTATGGCCTTCCTGGCCTGCGGCGGATACAGCCTGGGGGACTTCCTGGCCTTCAACGTCAATTTCCAGCCCAATCTGCTGGTTCCCGTGTTTGTGGGGCAGATCTGCGGCGGCATCATCGGCATCCTGTTTGCAAAGCTCCTGGCGGTTCCGCAGGTGCGGGCGCTGGAGCGGGAGACGGCAGTGTGAGACACGCGGGGCGGGCCTTTTCGGCCCGCCCCGCGTGTTGTGGTTCTCCGCCTTGGGCAGCAGAAACGGGCATTCATCTGGATGCCAGCGTTCTGAAAATTCAATGCAATTCAGATATTGCAAAGTCTCGATGAACCAACTTGAAGCATGTCCGGGCCTTTGCGGGCCGCGCCGTCCCCAGCATGAAAATGCGGAAAGGGGAGCCGCCCTCCGGGCGGTAAAGATCAAAGCAAAAAGGACATCCTTACGGATGTCCTTTTCTGGTGGAGACGACAGAACTCGAATCTGTGACCCCTTGCGTGTGAAGCAAGTGCTCTACCGGCTGAGCTACGCCTCCATATATTGGTGACCCGTACGGGACTCGAACCCGTGTTACCGCCGTGAAAGGGCGGTGTCTTAACCACTTGACCAACGGGCCAGGTTGCCCAAGCGGGGCGAGATACTCCTGAAGGGAAGTCCCAAAAGACGGCGCGGTGCCGTCTTTTGGGGTCTGGTAGCGGCACCTGGATTTGAACCGGGGACACTGCGGGTATGAACCGCATGCTCTAGCCAACTGAGCTATGCCGCCATATGTTGGAACCCTTGACGGGCACCAATTACTATATCAGAATGAACTTGATCTGTCAACACTTTCTGATAATTTTTTTGAAAAATATTATAGGGGGAGATACCTGTTGGACAGATGAAGCAAAAAGGATGAAATACCCATCTTCGTCAGTTATAAATGGAGCTGCGGACAACAACTGTACGAGAGGAACCCATATCCTTCCTGCCCGAGAGTATCACACAGGACATGGCATATCGGCAATCCCTCATGAAGCATTGGAACGGCTGCCTCTCTGGCCTGTCAGTTCCGTCGCCCTCATAGTTACCCCAACCAGCACACAGAAGCAGAACTCAAACTGATCCAGGGCATGCTGCTACCGAAACCCCGGCCTGGACATGGTGGAGTTCACGGAAGGGCATAGGGCGGTCAAAATCTGCATCCCTCGTTTCTTCCCTATTCTGTATGATAAAGATTTCAGTTGCTTGATGGCAGGGCGCATATTATCGGACACCGCATCTTACCCCCAGGGCGTGCGCTTCAACAGCTTCCTGATTGGCCAGAATGAAGATTTGTTCTGCACGGCACAAAGTTTTTAAATTTCTCAAAAATAGATCGTTTCATCCAGGTGTATGCAGCAGCGATCTGGGATTCCAGATATATTTTGCACCGCTTTTGCGCGATTTCTTGAGGATTGCTGACCTCCTCCGTCCTGTGGTATACTGATGAAAAATAAATACTGGTCCCTCAGATATAAGTAAAAATTGCTGGTGGTGAGATTTATGTTAGAGAAGAAGACCTCTCATTCTTATGAGAACTTTGATATGACACTGGAAGAATGCCGTGCGGTCTTCGACGCCATTACAAATCTGGTGATTATTGACGCAGATGGCCACATCAAGTATTTTTCGCCCGATATGTACACGATGGTGGAGGCATATAATAAAAAGGTTCCTCCCGCGAGCGTTGTTGGCAAACACATCAGCGAGATCCATCCTGCATCCAAAATCAGCAATGCGGTAAGTGGGGGAAAATTTGATGAGACAAGTTAGACTGGTATGTTCCGCAAAGTGTCCGGCGGGTAGAGATTCCGAAAGGAAATGACCCAACAAAGAAACGCCCGCTTGGAATACCGACAATTATGGACAGGCTGATACAACAGTGTGTATTGCAGGTCATGGAGCCGATATGTGAGGCTAAATTCCATGACCACAGCTATGGGTTCCGCCCTAACAGAAACCAACAGCACGCAATCGCTCAGGTTCATAAGGATATGCAGAGAAGCAATCTCCACTATGTCGTAGATATAGACATTAAGGGGTTCTTCGACAACGTGAACCACGGAAAACTGTTGAAACAGCTCTGGACAATGGGAATCCGTGACAAAAAGCTGCTCAGTATCCTATCCGCTATGTTAAAAGCGGAGGTAGCCGGGATTGGATTCCCGGAGGTCGGAACGCCGCAGGGCGGTATTATCTCTCCCCTGCTCTCCAATGTAGTTCTGAATGAATTAGATTGGTGGCTTGCCAGTCAATGGGAAGAAATACCGACAGAGTTCCCTTATAAGGAAACAGTCAATCCAAATGGAAGCGTGAGTAAAAGCCATAAGTAAAAACCAAAATGGCCCTAAACCTTACCAAGCGCCAGCTCATCTGTTTTGGCTGTGCGGCGGCGGTAGGCATCCCGTCCTATCTGCTGGCCCGAGGCTCTATCGGTAATACCGGGGCCATGTTCCTTATGTGCTCCATGTTGACCTCTCGCCCGTCCGGGAGCTGGTATCACTCCAGCGGCGGTGCTCCAACAATCTAAATCAAGTGGCGATCCAGGCCAACACCTACGGCGGGATTTATCCCGAGGAGATCGCCGCTCTGCAACGGGACTATGCCGCCCTGTGGGGGCCGCTGTCCGATCTGCTGAAAAAGCTCTCCGCATTAGTGGAGCTCTGATCCTGCCGGGGAGTGGCGTATGCCGCTCCCCGGTTTTCACTACTTCGGGACAATTTGGGGCTGTTGACAAAGTCCCCTTAGCGCCGGAAATATGATATAATGAGAGAAAGAGCGGAGAGGGGGATGGGAATGCAACTAAAACTGCACATGGTAACGATAGAAGATTTGGTCCCAGAAGGACATTTTCTGAGAAAACTGGAAGCCACGCTGGACTTGTCCTTCGTGCGTGAAGAAACAGCCCAACTGTACAACGGCAGATATGGCCGCCCACCCATCGCCCCTGTTGTGCTGGTAAAATATCTGCTGGTAGGATACCTGTACGGAATCCCATCGGAACGGCAGATCGAACAGCGTATCCAGACGGATGTGGCCCTGCGGTGGTATCTGGGTCTGGATCTGTTTGACCGGGTACCGGACCACAGCACCATCTCTCAACTGCGCCGTCGCAAGCCTTCTTTCCGCAAGGTTTTCCGTCGGCTGTTTGAGGAAGTGGTGCGTCAGTGCATCGAGAAAGGTCTGGTCAGCGGGCGGCTGGCAGCCACCGACTCTACCCATGTAAAGGCCAATGCCTCCCGGGCGTCGGAGCATCTGGTGGAGATGCCGGAGGAACCAGGCGCATACTGGGAACGGCTGGACAGCTACGAGGAAGAAGGACTGCAGGCACTGGAGAAAAGGACTGGACACCGCCGGAAGAAGCGGACAAAGCAGATCAAGCGGGACAGTCGCCGCAGCCACAAGCGGGTGAGCTGGACTGATCCGGAGGCAGGGCATATGAAACGGCCGGGGAAACCGGAGGGTCAGTATTACCTGAGCCACCAGACCCTGGACACGGACCACGGTGTGATCCTGGGGGTGACAGTAACACCGGGCGATGTGCATGATTCCGTGCCATACCTGGACCATCTGGAGCAGATCCATCGGAATGTTCTCCCTATCCAGGCGGCCACAGCGGACGCCGCTTACGATTTCCCTCTGGCTCACCGTGTGCTGGAGGAGCAGGGAATCTCTTTTTATGTCAGACCGCAGCCTTCTGCTGACAGAACCAAGGCGGAATTCAAGCGGGATGCCTTTTCTTATGATGAGGAGAAAGACATTTACCATTGCCCCAATGGAAAAGAGCTTCGCGTGAAGGGGCTGTACCGCAGCGCCAGCGGTGTGTACTGGGAGTATTGGGCAGACC
>ENA-ORVC01000531-ORVC01000531.1-human-gut-metagenome-genome-assembly--contig:-NODE-531-length-40695-cov-17.680118_pt1 | contig 40695 bp, 23 predicted proteins | sample MGYA00242092_ERZ509234 | MGnify/ENA primary metagenome ERZ509234 (study PRJEB26280, sample SAMEA2338800) | human gut metagenome | biome: human gut; feature: human-associated habitat; material: faeces... | reverse complement strand
CCATGGTGGACGCATCAGTGGGGGGTAAAACAGGAATCAACTTCAACGGACTGAAAAATGAAATCGGTGCTTTCGCTCCGGCAAACAGTGTATTGATTGAAACTGAATTCCTACGCACATTGGACACACACAATTTCTTCTCCGGATATGCTGAAATGTTGAAGCATGGTTTGATTAGCAATACGGCACATTGGGCAGAATTGCTCAATTTCGATTCCTCTAGTATTGATTATGCAGCTCTCAAACAATTGGTAGGCCAATCGGTACAAGTGAAAGAAGATATTGTAGAACAGGATCCCTTCGAACATGGAATCCGCAAAGCATTAAATCTGGGACACACCGTAGGACATGCGTTCGAAAGTATGGCACTGGCAGAAAACCGTCCTGTATTACATGGATATGCAGTAGCTTGGGGAATTGTGTGCGAACTGTATCTTTCTCATCTCAAAGTAGGTTTCCCGAAAGAGAAAATGCGGCAAACGATCCAGTTTATCAAGGATAATTATGGCATATTTACTTTCGACTGCAAAAAATATGACCAACTGTATGCATTTATGACGCATGATAAAAAGAATACTTCAGGCACTATCAATTTCACATTACTAAAAGATATTGGAGACATTTGCATCAATCAGACTGCCGATAAGGACACTATCTTCGAAATGCTCGACTTCTATCGCGAATGTATGGGAATTTAACCCATCCTACATCAGATATACCGCATAATAAAAGGGAATGAAATAGACTTCATTCCCTTTCTCTTCCCAATCCCTATAGATATTATTGCCTATTGTGAGGCAATTGTCCGCACTATTGTTCTAAGTTACTCATTCGATATTGTGAAAGCGACATTCCTGTATGCTTTCTAAAAAAACGTCCAAGCGACGATTGATTCGCAAAGTTCGTTTTAATCGCTATTTCCTGAATGTTCAGGCTGGTATTTTTCAGCAAAGCCTTGATTTCTAATATGATGTATTCAACAATCCAGTCTTTGGCAGACTTCCCGCTTGTCTCCTTAATTACCATAGTCAGGTATTTGGAAGTAATACACAGTTTATCCGCATAAAAAGCCACATCCTTATTCTCCTTAAAATGCTTCATGATAAGCCCAAAGAATTTATTAGCCAACTCTTCTTTACGGGTATCCCTGCGGGCAGTCATCAAGGTAGATTCCTTTTGATAAGCATTGAACAGTTCCAGATACAGATACCTCAACAAATGAATAATCAGCTCCCGCCTATATATATCTTGAGAGGTAACTTTATCTTTTATCATACCCAGATAATTATATATCCGGGGAATATCTCGTTCTGACTGCGGATACCAGTAATGAGTCCGCATGTAGAAAAAGAAATGCGGAGAAAATCTGGGCACACCACTTAACGCATCACTAAACAGTGAAGTAGATATAACCATCGTAACGGTCGAGAAATCTTCACTTGGCTCACTAAATGAGACAAATTGTCCGGGTAATAATATAATCAATTCCTCCGGTTGTATCCAATGTACATCTTCATGCACTGTAATTTTGGCCTTTCCACCTAAACAATATATAATCAAAGCTGATTGATTATTAGAAGGATAAGAAGTCAAAGGAAGATACTTCAGATTTTGATAAAATTTAAAATCGTCACCCAGGACGTATATCTCTAATGTCTCTCTATTTTTAATGTCTAACATTTAACACCTTTCTAAACTAAGTCTTTTTACAAATGTATAACTTCCTAATTTACCACGCACCAAAAATGGAAATATAGTATCATACTAAGGAAGTCAAACACCTTTTATTTGCATTAATTTATAAACAAACTCTCTGATTGTTAGTTCATTTATCATTTTCCTATTTCGTTTTATTATAGACTGACCTGTTTTTTATAGTGTTTTTAGGACAAGAAAAGGATTAATGCTTTCAAATGAAAAATAAGTAGATTGTTTTCTAATTCAAGCAAAATTAAAGAAATGTACTTTTATATCACATAAGAGGCAATCAAAAAAACTACTAACTCATTGAAATAAAGATTTATATGTTCACAAGAAAGACTAATAATCAGAATAATAGCTATAAATCGGCACAATTCATACTAGAAAAATCAACGGATTATTTGCTATTTAAAAATTAATCTGTACTTTTGCATCCGCAATTCGGGGTGTAGCTCAGCCCGGTTAGAGTACGCGTCTGGGGGGCGTGTGGTCGCTGGTTCGAATCCAGTCACCCCGACTGGTTAAAGAGGTTAGAAACCGAATGGGTTCTAACCTCTTTTTATTTTAGAAAACAATGAAAGAAGATCCTAGACATATCCATATCAGTGAATACAGTTATCCTCTTCCGGATGAACGTATTGCTAAATTCCCGTTGCCTACCCGTGACCAGTCCAAACTCTTAATATACCGTCGTGGAGAAGTTAGTGAAGATGTTTTCACGTCTTTGCCGGAATATCTGCCGCAAGGCAGCCTGATGATATTCAATAATACAAAAGTCATTCAGGCACGCCTCCATTTTCGAAAAGAGACGGGAGCACTGATCGAAGTGTTTTGTCTTGAACCGATCCAGCCAAACGATTATGTCTTAAATTTCCAACAGACAGCACATGCCGCCTGGCTTTGCATGATCGGCAATCTGAAGAAATGGAAAGACAGACAGTTGAAACGCGAAATGACCGTCAAAGGATTCCCCATTACTCTGACCGCTACCCGAGGAGAATGCAAAGGAACCAGCCATTGGGTAGATTTTGCATGGGATAATCCGGAAGTGACGTTTGCCGATATCCTTGAAGTATTCGGAGAACTTCCTATTCCTCCTTACTTAAACCGGGATACGGAAGAAAGTGACAAGGAGACTTATCAAACTGTTTATTCTAAGATTAAAGGTTCGGTAGCTGCGCCTACGGCGGGATTACATTTTACTCCACGAGTATTGGATGCACTTCAAGAGAAAGGGATTGATCTTGAAGAATTAACCCTACATGTAGGAGCAGGCACATTCAAACCTGTAAAAAGTGAAGAAATCGAAGGTCACGAAATGCACACGGAATATATATCGGTCAACCGGAGCACCATCAAAAAACTGATTGACCACGACGGTTGTGCTATTGCAGTAGGGACTACTTCTGTACGGACTCTGGAAAGCCTGTATCACATTGGAGTTACATTGGCTGAAAATCCGTATGCTACGGAAGAAGAACTACGTGTCAAACAATGGCAGCCTTATGAAAAGTACGACCAGATTCCTCCCGTTGTTGCGTTGCAAAAGATATTAGGATATCTCGACAGGAATGGTTTGGAAACCCTTCACACCAGTACACAGATTATCATAGCACCGGGATACAATTATAAAATAGTGAAAGCGATGGTTACTAATTTCCATCAGCCGCAAAGTACCTTGCTGCTTTTGGTTTCAGCTTTTGTAAAAGGGAATTGGCGCACTATTTATGATTATGCACTGGCGCATGATTTCCGGTTCCTAAGTTATGGAGATTCTTCTTTATTAATACCATAAGATATTCTCCTCTCCAAAAGATTTTACGCAATATAAAAGACACTATGCCAAGCGATAATAACCAGGAAATGTTCCCTATCGTAGACGAACTGGGAAATATCACCGGAGCTGCCACTCGCGGAGAATGTCACAGCGGTAGCAAACTGCTTCATCCGGTAGTTCACCTTCACGTATTCAATGCCCAAGGAGACATCTACTTACAGAAACGCCCCGAATGGAAAGACATTCAACCGGGGAAATGGGATACGGCTGTGGGCGGACATATTGATTTGGGCGAAAGCGTAGAAATCGCCCTAAAGAGAGAAGTCCGTGAAGAATTAGGCATCACAGACTTCACTCCCGAGCTTCTCACCAGTTATATTTTTGAATCCAGCCGTGAAAAAGAGCTTGTTTTTGTCCACAAAACCGTTTATGAGGAAGAAATCCATCCCAGCGACGAACTGGACGGTGGACGATTTTGGAAGATCGAAGAAATAAAAGAAAATCTGGGTAAAGGAATCTTCACTCCCAACTTCGAAGAAGAGCTGAAAAAAGTCTCTCTTATTCCTTCTCTATCCAAGTAATAATCTTTTCAGAGAACGGACTTTCTTTCGGAGACACAACTCCCGCCCAATGTCCGTTCTCATCAATCATAAACTTCTGAAAGTTCCACTGAACCGGTGCACTTTCTTTTCCATTCTGTTTTTTCTCCGTCAACCATTGGTAAAGAGGAGCCATATCTTTTCCTTTAACGAAAATCTTAGCCATCATCGGAAAAGTAACATCATAGTTCAAAGAACAGAACTTGGCTATTTCTTCATTACTACCCGGTTCTTGTCCCATAAAGTTATTCGCCGGAAAACCGATAACAACAAAGTCTTTTTCTTTATATTTCTCATATAGTTTTTCCAGTTGAGCATACTGGGGCGTCAGCCCACACTTAGATGCCACGTTGACTACCAGCACTTTCTTACCTTTCAGTGAAGAAAGAGGGAAGTCCTTACCATCAATAGTTTTCACTGTAAAATCATAAAAAGACTTGTTTTGCGCTTCCGAAGAAATTGCAAACAACAGGCTTACCATCATCAAGACGAATGTTTTCATGCTGAATATACATTTAGTTTGTTTTTATATTAAACGGGTAAACTGAAAGAAATGTTTGTTCAGCAGTGAAACAAGAACTATGATTTTACATCTTTCAATTCCCCAATCCATCACTTCACCCCACAATCTTTCCGCTTCATTTATTCTTAGTGATAACGGATGAAGATAGGCCGTAATTTTGTACTGTGAAATAATAATACAACGAAAGTCATGTTTACAGCTATTGTACGTTTTTCAATCAAGAAGAAACTATTTGTAGGACTCACTACTCTCTTCCTGTTTATCGGAGGTATCTATGCGATGCTGACACTACCTATTGATGCCGTGCCCGACATTACCAATAATCAGGTACAAATAGTGACCGTATCCCCTACACTCGCGCCACAAGAGGTGGAACAACTCATCACTATGCCTATCGAAATAGCGATGAGCAATATTATGAATGTCGAAGATATCCGTTCTGTCAGCCGCTTCGGGCTATCGGTCGTAACGGTCGTTTTTAAAGAAAGTGTCCCCACACTCGATGCACGGCAGCTGATAAATGAACAAATACAAAGCGTAACAAGCGAAATTCCCTCCGAGCTCGGAACACCGGAGATGATGCCCATCACTACCGGTCTGGGAGAGATTTACCAGTATATATTGAAGGTAGCTCCCGGATATGAGAAGAAATATGACGCAATGGAGCTCCGCACCATTCAAGATTGGATGGTGAAACGTCAGTTGTCCGGTATACCCGGTATAGTAGAAATCAATAGTTTCGGCGGTTACTTGAAACAATATGAAGTAGCCGTCGATCCGGACGCCCTGTTTTCTTTGAATATCACTATCGGCGAGGTGTTCGAAGCACTTAGCAGCAACAACCAAAATACCGGAGGAAGCTACATTGAGAAGATAAAGAACGCCTACTATATCCGGTCGGAAGGTATGATTACCCGCATCAAGGATATTGAACAGATTGTAGTGACCAACCGGAATGGGATTCCGGTACATATCAGTGATGTAGGAGTTGTCCGCTTCGGTTCTCCAAAGCGTTTCGGTGCCATGACAAAGGATGGTGAGGGCGAGTGTGTCGGCGGAATTGCCATGATGCTGAAAGGTGCCAACGCAAATGTAGTGACTCAAGAACTCGAAAAACGGGTAGAAAAAATACAGCAGCTATTACCCGAAGGAGTCAGTATAGAACCTTACTTGAACCGTTCGGAACTGGTAAACCGGAACATCTCTACGGTTGTCAACAACCTGATTGAAGGAGCGGTTATCGTCTTCCTTGTACTCATCCTCTTCCTCGGCAACCTCCGTGCCGGACTGATTGTCGCATCCGTCATCCCGCTGGCAATGCTTTTCGCTTTTATCATGATGCGTGTATTCAATGTCACCGCCAATCTAATGAGTCTCGGTGCCATTGACTTTGGTATTGTAGTAGATGGCTCTATCGTTATCTTGGAAGGTATCCTCGCCCACATTTACGGAAAACAATTCCGAGGCCGCACACTGACCCGCAAAGAGATGGACAAAGAAGTGGAAAAAGGAGCTTCCGGCGTTGCACGTTCGGCCACTTTTGCAGTGTTGATTATCCTTATCGTCTTCTTCCCCATCCTTACATTGAACGGGATTGAAGGGAAATACTTCACCCCCATGGCCAAAACACTTGTGTTCTGCATTATCGGAGCCTTAATTCTTTCACTGACTTATGTTCCTATGATGGCCTCCCTCTTTCTGAAGCATACCATTGTTGTGAAACCCACCCTTGCCGACCGCTTCTTCGAGAAACTGAACAAGATCTACCAGCACACCCTGCGCGCCTGTCTTCGTTACAAATGGCGTACCGTCATCGTAGCCTTCTCCGCGCTGATCGGTTCACTTTTTCTCTTTACCCGCCTGGGAGCAGAGTTCATTCCTACTTTGGACGAAGGAGATTTTGCCATGCAAATGACACTCCCCGCAGGAAGTTCGCTGACCGAAAGTATCGAAGTATCCCGCTTGGCAGAGAAAGCATTAATGGATAAATTCCCTGAAATCAAACATGTTGTAGCCAAAATAGGAACGGCGGAAGTTCCCACTGACCCGATGGCAGTGGAAGATGCCGATGTGATGATTATCATGAAACCATTTAAAGAATGGACAAGTGCCGGAAGCCGTGCAGAAATGGTGGATAAAATGAAAGATGCACTTGCTCCGCTCTCCGAACGTGCCGAATTCAACTTCTCGCAACCGATACAACTTCGCTTCAACGAGCTGATGACGGGAGCAAAAGCAGATATTGCCATCAAACTATATGGAGAAGACACGCACGAATTATATGAAAGAGCCAAAGAAGCAGCTACCTTTGTAGAAAAAGTGCCGGGAGCAGCGGATGTCATCGTTGAGCAAACGATGGGATTACCCCAATTGGTAGTGAAATACAACCGTAGCAAAATAGCCCGTTACGGCATCAACATACAAGAGCTTAACACCATTATCCGAACTGCCTATGCCGGAGAATCAGCAGGTGTAATCTTTGAAAACGAACGGAGATTCGATCTCGTGGTACGGCTTGACCAGGAGAAAGTGGCCGACTTGAATCTTGATAAGTTGTTTGTACGCACTTCGGAAGGAATTCAAATTCCTGTTGGAGAGGTAGCAAGCATCGACCTTGTCAGTGGGCCACTGCAAATCAATCGGGATGCAACCAAACGGCGCATCGTCATCGGTGTCAATGTGCGTGACGCAGACATCCAGCAAGTTGTTGCCAATATTCAAGAGACACTGGACAAGAACATCAAACTGAAGCCGGGATATTACTTCGAATACGGCGGCCAGTTCGAAAACTTGCAAAATGCCATCAATACCTTACTGGTGGTCATCCCAGTGGCATTAATGCTTATTCTGTTGATTCTGTTCTTCGCATTCAAGAACATCACCTATACCCTGATGGTATTCTCAACCGTCCCCCTATCGCTCATCGGTGGTATCGCCGCACTTTGGCTACGCGGGCTCCCGTTCAGCATATCGGCCGGAGTAGGATTCATCGCCTTGTTCGGGGTAGCAGTATTGAATGGTATCCTGATGGTAAATCACTTCAACGAACTTCGTAAACAAAATACCTATTCCATGGCTACAAACCAGATTATCAAAAGAGGGACTCCACACTTGCTCCGTCCTGTATTCCTGACAGGACTGGTTGCATCTTTGGGATTCGTCCCGATGGCAATAGCCACTTCAGCCGGCGCAGAAGTACAACGTCCGTTGGCAACAGTGGTCATCGGTGGCTTGATTATTTCTACCGTACTGACTTTACTCATCATTCCAGTGTTTTACAAAATTGTAAATTCATTTGCTATCTGGAGACGTCCGGGAATCAAACTGCGCCGGCCTTTCGGGGGATTGTGTCTCCTGTTCTTGTTTCTTCCCGCGTTCGTTTCCGCTCAACAGACACAAACAGTCAGTCTCGAACAGGCGATAGAAATAGCCAAACAAAATCACCCTCGCCTGAAAATAGCCAATAATGCTATTCAACAAGCCAAAGCCACTCGCGGAGAAGTGATAGAAGCACCCCCTACCTCGTTCAGCTATTCCTGGGGGCAACTTAACGGAGAAAACAAAAAAGACAAGGAACTGGCTTTCGAGCAAAGCCTGGGCTCTCTTCTAACGCCATTCTACAAGAATGCGTTAGTCAACCGTCAGGTAAAAACGAACACCTATTATCGGCAGATGGTAGAGAAAGAAATCACAGCAGAAGTGAAAAGGGCGTGGGCCTACTACCAATATGCCACTAATCTCTGTTCAATGTATCGGGATCAGGATAAAATGGCAGAAGAACTGCAGCGCATCGGAGAATTACGATACCAACAAGGAGAGATTACCTTGCTCGAAAAAAATATGATGACCACCATAGCTGCCGATCTGCATAACCGCTGGTTCCAAGCAAAAGAAGAAGAGAAAATGGCATTGGCACGTTTCCAATGGAGTTGCTACTCCAACGATCCCATTGTTCCGATGGATTCCACTTTATCCTTATTCTATACCAGCATTTCGGATGGAAACCTGTCGGGAGCACATACTGCCTACTTTCAAAGCCAGGCAGATGAAGCGAAAGCAATGCTCCGTGTAGAGCAGAGCCATTTCTTTCCTGAAATCAGTGTGGGGTATACACGTCAGGACATTCTCCCACTTAAGAATCTGAATGCCTGGATGATCGGGGTTTCTTTCCCCATCTACTTCCTGCCACAAAAGAGCAAAGTGAAGCAGGCACGGCTAACTGCCACTTCAGCGCAAATACAGGCAGATGCCAACATCCGGGAGTTAAGAAATAAGACACTCGAACTGGAAGCATCCCTCCGCAGATATAACGAGAGTTTACGATATTATACCTCTTCTGCCTTGAAAGAAGCGGACGAACTGACAAAGGCAGCCAACCTGCAATTGCAGCAGAGCGAAACAGGCATTGCCGAATATATACAGTCGATTACCACCGCCAGAGAGATCCGCAGAGGCTATATTGAAACAGTCTACCAATACAATATTGCTGCACTGGAATATGAACTTTTCAAGTAGGTGGAAAATCGAGACATTGAATGACATACATCACCCTGAATAATTATTATAAAACATAAGATATGAAAAAGATAGTTTATCCCATCCTTTTACTAGTTCTAACGGCTTGCAAAGGAAACCAGCAAACTACAAATAACGAATCCGCCGCAATTCCCGTTGCCGAAACGATAGCAGATACCATCGCACAACCCGAAGTGGATGCCATCACTTCAGCTACCTCAAAGCCTAATCAGGTTTCGTTCAACGGACGAATCGTTCTTCCTCCTCAACGTCAGGCAACCATTGCTTTAACCATGGGAGGCATTGTAAAAAAGGCTTCTCTGCTTCCAGGGCAATGGGTGGCTGCAAACAGTGTAATCGCCACGTTAGAGAATCCGGAGTTCATCACCCTGCAACAAACTTATCTGGATAGTCACGCACAGACCGAATATCTCTTAGCTGAATACGAACGGCAAAAAAATCTGTCTGCCGAACAAGCAGCTTCTCAAAAGAAATTCCAGCAAAGTAAAGCGGACTTTCTCTCCATGAAGAGTCGCCAGGACGCCGCTGCTGCACAACTTTCTCTTTTAGGCGTCCAAACGGAGGCATTACTTAAGAACGGAATACAACCGCTACTAGAAGTCAAAGCCCCCATTAGTGGTTATGCCGCTAATGTAGCGATGAATATCGGCAAATATATCAATCCGGGAGAAGCACTTTGCGAACTTATCGATAAAAGCAGCCCGATGCTTTGCCTGACTACTTACGAGAAAGATCTTGCAGACATACAAGTCGGCAGCCCGGTACAGTTTCGGGTAAACGGAATGGGGACACAAACCTTTCACGGTATCGTGATTTCCATCGGACAAAAAGTAGACGAAACCAATCGTTCGCTCGAAGTGTATGCTTCCATCAAGGAGGAAAATGTACAATTCCGCCCCGGTATGTATGTCACGGCACACATTCAGAAACAATAATTGACCAACTGTGACAACAGCATTGACATTTTATAACCGGTAACTCATAATTTACCACTATCTTTGTTGTATGATAGCCAAAGCAATAAAAAAAGATAAATATATACTTTCCACAGTCATCATCTCCTTAGCGGTTGCTGTACTGATTCATTTTCCTGAATCAGTATCTCTTTTCGACCGTTTCGAAAGTCATTCCTTATTCCCGGGGATGAAGTTTATAGATGTGGCAAATGAAATACTGTTTACCTTTCTGTCGTTATTGTTACTTTTTGCCATCAATACCCGTTTGTTTCATTTCAATCAAGCTTCCATTAAAATTACAGGGACAAAGATTTTGCTTTCCTTTATCGTGACATGGATATTGAGTAACTTGTCAGGACAGTTTTTTGTTTTCCTTCACAGAACGTTTGATATTCCGGCTATCGATGCCATGGTACATCATTATTTGCATCCATTGCGGGATTTTATTGTGGCATGTCTCGTCACCAGTAGTTGCTGTATCATTCATCTTATATTCAAGCAGCAACTGGTACTTATTGAAAACGAACAGCTTCAGGCAGAGAATCTCCGCAATCAGTATGAAGTACTGAAGAATCAGCTGAACCCACACATGCTGTTCAACTCGCTGAATACCCTGCGTTCGCTGGTACGCGAAAATCAAGATAAAGCGCAGGATTACATTCAGGAACTCTCCCGGGTACTAAGGTATACTTTGCAAAGTAATGAGTCACAATGTGTCAGTCTCCGGGAAGAAATGGAATTTGTTTCCGCTTATATATTTCTATTAAAGATGCGTTTTGAGAACAATCTACAATTCGACATACAGATAAGCAATGCCTACGAAGAATATCTCCTCCCTCCAATGGCGGTGCAAGTGTTGATTGAGAATGCAGTAAAGCACAACGAAATCAGCAACCGGAAGCCATTGACCATTCATATCACGACGGACGATAACGGCAATTTGTCTATCAGCAACGACATTCAGCCCAAATGGACTGCAACTTCCGGAACCGGCATCGGACTTGCCAACCTTGCCAAGCGATACAGGCTTTTGTTTAAACGGGATATACAAATAACGGAGGACAGAGAGTTTACAGTTTGTATTCCTTTGATTGAAAAACCACAACTAGAACAATAATCACCATGAAGATTGTCATTATAGAAGACGAAAAAGCAGCAGTACGAAACCTGACTTCACTGCTTAATGAGATAAAACCGAATGGAGAAATCGTGACCATACTGGATAGTATCAGTTCCACTATCGAATGGTTCAGTTCTCATCCGATGCCGGAACTGGTATTCATGGATATTCACCTGGCAGATGGTTCCGCCTTCGAGATATTCAATCATATCAATATTACTTGTCCGATTATCTTTACAACTGCCTATGATGAATATGCATTACGCGCATTTAAAGTAAACAGCATCGACTACTTATTAAAACCCATCGGTAAGGAAGACATAGAACACGCTTTCGATAAGCTGCAAAGTTTACAGGATGCTGCTGACAAACACCAGTTTCCTTTTCCACAACAGGAAAATGAGCTACTGAAACTGATACATTCACTCCAAAAGCAGGAAAACTATAAAAGTCATTTCCTTATTCCTAGCAAAGGAGACAAACTATTGCCCGTTTCTGTAGATATGATACAATTGTTTTATATTAAGGACTGTCAGGTCAAAGTAGTCTTAACCGATGAAACCGAATACTGTTTTTCTCAAACATTAGATGAACTTACGGAGTGTCTCAATCCTTCTCTTTTCTTTCGGGCTAACCGCCAATATCTTATTTCGCGAGAAGCTATTAAAGATATTGACTTATGGTTCAACAGCCGCCTGTCCATTAACTTGTATTATTCAGGAATCAAAGAAAAAATACTTGTCAGTAAAGCCCGAGTAGCAGAGTTTAAAGAGTGGTTCTCTAAGAGAAAACGTTGATTCCGAAGCATTGCCTTCTTAGAACAAATAGCAAAACAAAGTGTTTCGTGCCGTGAAACGATTGGTTTCAACGCTTGAAACAAACAGTTTCATGTAGTAAAACACTTTGTTTCAAGCCTCTGAAACTGCAGTTTCCCCTAATGGAAACTAAAGTTTCCCGCCTTGAAACCAAAGGTATCCCCTGTTGAAACTTCTATTTACATACAAGCTTATATTTATATACAGGCATGTTCATTTCAAACGGTGATAGATGAATGATTAGGTGATAGGTGGAGAACAATCTATCACCACCCTGAAAGCTCGATGAACAATGCGTTTCAGAAGGATGGTGATAGTTTGAAAGAGGATTCCATTTTTACATATGGAAAGTTAGAATATGTGCCATCATTCAATGACAGCTGCAAAGCCACCATTTCTAACCATCTTTATAGTTAGCTGCTCTCCGGCTTTCACCTGGGATGACTTGCAACGATAATCCATCGCCTGACGTCCTGCGTTGATACCATCCTCAAAAGATGTCATCTGATAAGAACGATCTTTATTCAAGAAATCTAACTTTATGGTAAACTCACGTTCTTTCTCACCATTGTTGGTGATTCCTCCTATAAACCACTTATCGCCTTTCCGTTTTGCTACAATAACATATTCACCTGCTTTAGCTTCCAGTGCCACAGTCTCATCCCACGTCACAGGAACCTGCGTAATAAAACGGGTACAATCTTCATTACGATAATAAAGAGTCGGATTATCCGCCAGCATCTGTAAACCACTTTCAAAAACCACAAAGAGTGCCAACTGATAAGCACGTGTTCCGATACTTGCAGCATTAGGACGTTCCGACCGATACACATTAGGCTGCATACTAATCATCGCTCCGGGAGTATAATCCATCGGACCGACAGCATTACGCATAAATGGTAAATATAGACTATTATCCGGATAACAACCGCCCATTTGTTCCATGCCACGCACTCCTTCGTAAGACAGTACATTCGGATATTTATATTCCAGTCCGGCAGGTTTGAAAGAGCCATGAAAATCAACAAACAAATGATGTTTGGCTGCTTCCCGGGCTACCCGTTCGTAAAAGTTGACCATCCACTGATCGCTTCTGTCCATAAAATCAATCTTAAGTCCTTTTACTCCCCATTCATTGAAAGTCTTGAAGAGATCAAAATTGTTTTCTACCGTCAACCACGTCAACCAAAGCACAATCCCTACATTTTTTTCTTTGCCATAACGAATCAACTCGTGCAAGTCTACTTTGGGATTAGGCGTATAAGGATCACGTGTACTTTTAGCCCAGCCTTCATCCATAATGATATATGGAATACCAAATTTAGAAGCAAAATCAATGTAATACTTATAAGTATCCAAGTTATAACCGGAAACAAAATTCACATCCGGTCCGTAAGGAGAAGCGTCATTCCACCATTCCCAGCTCACCTGTCCCGGCTTAATCCATGAAACATCCTGAAGTTGATTCTTTTCAGCCAGTTTATAAGTCATTGTGTTCTCAATCAACTGCTTATCATTTTTACTTATCACAAAGTAACGCCAAGGATAATTTCTCGTACCTTTTGTTTTAGCAATGTAATCAGCTTCTTGAGTAATCTTCACGCTACGATCACTGTTTTCGGCAAACGCAAGCGGAGCTTTAGGAAAAACAGAAATTGCTCCGTTCGTGCCCGTTCCTTTGAGAAACATACATGGATAATCAGCCAGATCCGACTCGCTGATTAATATTTTATAGTCTTTTTGTGTGTCAACCAATACCGGCAAAACAGCTATCCGTTCTTCAGGCTTCCACGCATTACTTTGAACATGTGTGTAAGGTTCCTCATAAGCTGTATGGAAGCCTCCCGGTTGTTGCAAGTGAAGAAGATAATCCGACGGGAAGTTGATAGCAAACTCTTCGTTCATTACTTCAACATCACCTTTTTGTGAGGTAATAAACCGGTAAGCAACTCCATCGTCAAAAGCACGGAATTCTACTGAATAATCTTTAAAGGTCAGTAGCAATTGATTATAACGATTATTGACTTTCGAATATTTCAAAGGAACAATAGGAGTTAATTGCTCGTCAACACTCGTACGTCTCTGACGGCGCAGTTTGGGATTTTCTCCCAACACCTGATTCCTCAATGTCAACTGAAGGGTATTGTCTTTCAACAATACATCTCCGTTATAATCTATACTATAATAGATTTTATCCGAGAGATTCAAGGACACTTTCAGCTCTCCATTGGGAGAAATTAACTCTAACTTATTCTGTGCACGAAGTAGTGATGCCAAGCACAAACACACAACTAACAGGAAATATCTTCTCATAATTTAGATATTTAATTAATAATCGTTTTACAATGGCAAATGTAATAAAAACATCACTTCGTACTATCAAACGGACTGGGTAATACTCCTTCAAAAGTTATTTTCACTGGTTTGATATACCCGTTTTCATTAAATTTACCTGATATTTCATTGTCTTTCCGGGCAACGACAAAGAAGGAGCTACCGCTTCATCCGATACTGCACGCTTATAGTTCGGTTTACTGCTCATGACAAAACGTAGTTTCACGCCATCACGTATATCCTCATATTTCAAATAAGATTTGTCATACTTCTTGCCATTTACATACAATTCCTTTACATACACATTCTTCGGCGACCAATTATCTGCTACCATTTCAATAACTTTTCCGTTACTCATCCGAACTGTTATTGCCTCGACGCAAGGAGAACCGATGTTATACATATTGCTTGAAGGAGCCACCGGGTAAAAGCCAATGCAATTGAACATATACCAAGCCGACATCTGCCCGCAATCGTCATTGCCACTTAATGCATCCGGAGTATCGCCATAGAAACGGTCAACAATCGTACGGACCCACTTCTGACATTTCCAAGGTTCTTTCAAGTAATTATAAAGATACGCTACATGATGGCAAGGTTCATTTCCATGCCAATAGGCTCCGATACGGCCTTGAATATCATGTGCTCCCGGAATGTCATCCGGCAACTCTACCGTGAACAGTTCATCCAACCGGTTGCGGAACCAATCTTCGCCAGCTTCGTTCATATATCCTTGTACATCTTGTGGTACGTACCAGGTATATTGTACAGTAAATCCTTCCGTAATATCCCCCCATCCATTTACAGATCCGGGTCCCTGATAAGCTACCGGAGTAAACGGTGTACGCCAGTTTCCCTGACTGTCCTTGCCACGCATATACTTCGTTTCCGGATCAATCAAAGTCTGATAAGAGAGTGCACGATTCAAGAAATAACGATAATCATCCTCTTTACCCAAAGCCTTGGCAGCCTGTGCCATGCAATAATCATCATACGCATATTCCAATGTTTTAGATACTGATTCCGCCTCTTTATCGAAAGGCACATATCCCATCATACGATATTCCGGCAAACAGTCATAATTCGGATTCATCGCCGTGGTCTTCATAGCCTCATACGCACGTTCGTAATCGAATCCTTTCACTCCCTTCACAATCATGTCAGCCAATACGGAAACTGCATGATAACCAATCATACACCAAGTCTCATTTCCATAAAACGACCAGATAGGAAGCATTTTCTCCACACTTTTATCATAATGAGCCAGCATGGAATTGGCAATATCGGCATTCACTTCCTGCTGCACCAGATTAAACCAGGGATGCAAAGCCCGGTAGGTATCCCAAAGAGAGAATACCGTATAGTTGGTAAATCCTTCGGCTTTCTCTATATTTTTATCTAATCCTCGAAACTGCCCGTCTGCATCCTGAAAGATGAACGGATGCAAAGCCGCATGGTAAGCCGATGTATAGAAAGTTCTTTTCGTTTTACGGTCGGCAGTAAGGGTATATTTTCCAAGTTCTTTTTCCCATAGTGCTTCTCCTTTAGCTTTCAGATCATCGAAAGCGAGTCCGGCAAGTTCCGCCATATTGTTTTTTGCCCCGTTTGTGCTGACCGATGAAATAGCAGTTTTTACAATCACCTCCTCTCCGGCTTTTGTATCAAAAGAGATGCAAGCCATCAGATTCTTTCCCCAAGCTTCATAGCTGCTACGAAACCGGGAGGTATTGTAAATCACCGGCTTCTTATTCTGCATAAAGCGCAAGCCGGTCAACTTTTTAGAGAAAGTAGCCGTGAAATAGATATGCCGTTCCGGTCCCCAGCCTTTCACCAGTTTATATCCGGTGATGGTAGAATCATTTTCCATGCGCAGATTCGCCCATTCACAAGATTGCCATAAAGTATGGTTCATATCGATCATAATAAAAGCTTTATCCGATTGAGGATAGGTGAAGCGAAACATACCACTACGTACCCCTGACGTCATTTCAGCCTTTACTCCATAATCTGCCAGTTCCACCGCATAATAATTAGGTGATGCCCATTCCTTTTCATGAGAATAACGTGAACGGTATCCTTTTTCCGGTTCCTCACGTGTCCCCGGATCCAGTTTCATTTCTCCTGTTCCGGGAATAAACAAGAAGTCTCCCAAATCAGGTATACCAGTCCCGCTTAAATGAGTCAGACTGAACCCCAACAAGGTGGAATGATTATATTTATAGCCAGAAGCCGCATCATAGTATTTACTATCCGTGTCCGGACTCATCTGAATTCCCCCGAAAGGAATCTGCGCACCCGGATACACATTACCATAACCATCTGTTCCCACAAATGGATTCACATAATCAATCAGTTTCTCGGTTTGAGCCATGCCTGGCAAAATACTCACCAGACACAGCCATACTAAAAACAATCCTCTTTTACCCATTACACTCACCATATTTACATTATTATGCTTGTATATCACCTACAGCGACCTGATACTCATGCCATAATTCGTCAATACTATATTCATTCCCTAAAATATGTTTGATAGCACCATCAAACGACCAAGGCACCACCTCCAACGTACTGCGATTGAACTTACGCAAGAATTCAGGATCTTTGTTATCACGCAACCAGACAAAGAAATAACCGGCTGTACGATAACCGTCCATATAGTTCCCGCCTTTCGGACGGGCATTAGGACCATCGAAACCACCGTTTGCCACACGTACAGCATCGGCCATGCCTTCAATAAATGCCCAGAAAACACGATTGGTTCCATAAGAACCAATTCCCTGCGGTTCCAGCTGATAAGCATGTGTCAGTTCATGCAACAATACCCCGCGCGTTTCGAAAAACAACTTTGCCGTATCATTCGCTGCAAAAGATTTTTCAATATGACGTGTACTGTAGAAAATCGTCACATCACCATTGCCACCGCCTTTAGCAGAAATACCATTGATATCTTCCAAAGTATAATGTATCTTGTGCACTGCGGGAATACTATCTTCCGGAGAATTGTAAAGAGTAGCTAATACAGTACGTGCCTGTTCCTTGATGTACGATTCAGCATCGGGAATAATCCGGTGATAAATGTCCGATCCCAACGTTTCCGGTGCTTTATCCTCAAACAATATAGCACCTGTATTGTACTCTTTCCATACATCAAAATTATCCTTCACCTGTTTTTGCACACTTGCAGCACAAGCCCCCATACCTACCAGCAGGCAAGCAGCATAGATTAAATGTATCTTTTTCATATTTCTTTATTGATTATTGATTGATTCCGTTAGTTAATGAATAAGGTTTATCCTCCGGTGATAATCCGCGGCGTTTGTTAGGTGACGCACCCATCTTGAATTCAAGCACGCCTCCTTTCAAAATGTCTTCATGTGTAATATACATCTTGTCGTATACTTTGCCGTCCAATTTCAGCGACTGCACGTAACGTTTCTTATCGCTGACACCCGGCGCTTTGATCTCTAATGTTTTTCCATTAGGAAGCGTCATCTTCAGATAAGGTAGGTAGGGCGCTCCCAATACATACTGGTCTGTACCAGGACAAACCGGATAGAAGCCCATCACAGAGAAAAGGTACCATGCTGACATCTGTCCACAATCATCATTTCCACCCAATCCGTTAATATCATTCTTATACATCTTATTCAGAATCTCACGCAGCCAGTACTGTGATTTCCACGGCTGGGAAGTCCACGCATATAAATAAGGCACATGGTGGCTCGGTTCATTACCATGCACATATCCGCCTACCAAACATTCTTCCGTAATATCCTCATTATGCTCATAGTACTTCTCCGGCAGATGCATGGAGAACAGTTCATCCAGTTTCTGCACGAACGTCCCTTCTCCTCCCATCAAGTCGATCATGCCAAATACATCGTGCGGCACATGAAAAGAGAAATTCCATGAATTACCTTCAATAAAACCTTCACCATAGGTTTGTAATACATCAAACTCTTTCTTGAAAGAACCATCACTATAACGGGGACGTGCAAAACCAATACTTGTATCATAGATAGTACGATAATTGAGGGCACGCTTTCGGTAAGTCTCCGCTATTTCCTTGTTACCTGCCTTCAAAGCTGTCTGATAGATAGTCCAATCATCGTATGCATACTCCAAAGTAGAAGAGGCTGCTGTACCACTTTTGTCAAGCGGAATATATCCCAGCTTCATATAATCAGCTATACCTTCATAATACGGAACGGTGGATGTACTGACCATTGCCGCCAATGCCTCATCCACATTCAAAAAGACACCTTTGGTTATTGCATCCGCCAGTACAGACACAGCATGATAACCGCTCATACACCAGTTTTCATTTCCCATCAGACTCCATATCGGCAACATTCCGTGCACGCTTTGTTGCTCATGTTTAATCATGGATTCCACCATATCCGCATTGCGTCCCGGTTTCACCAGATTCAGGAAAGGATGTTCCGCACGATAGGTATCCCAAAGGGAAAATATAGTATAGTTGGTAAATCCTTCCGCCCGGTGTATGTTATGATCCAGCCCACGATAGGAACCGTCTACATCCATATACACAGACGGATTAATCATGGTGTGATAAAGGGAAGTGTAGAACATTGCTTTTTGATCGGGCGTACCTTCAATCTCGAAATGCTCCAGTTCGCTATTCCAATCTGTACGAGCAGCTTCCGCCAACTGTTCGAAACTCTTTCCGGAAGCCTCGGCACGCAGATTCTTAATGGCCCCTTCCGTACTGACTGCTGACAATGCCACTTTTACAACCAGTTCCGAATTGTTAGCGGTATCGAAGTTAAAGTAAGCCACGATTTTTCGACCTGTGATTTCGGGGAAGTTCTTTTCCAACTTAAAACGACGCCAGAAGCCATTGTACAATACTTTTTCTTTATCCTTATATCCGTAGTCTTTAATCGGCTGTGACAAAGAGATAGCAAAATAGGTATAATTCGTACGCGCCCATCCGTTAGTGATACGATATCCGGTCAACAGAGTATCGTTTTCGACTCTCAAGTTGGCCCATAGAACTTTGCCGTCATAATTATAAATACCATGCACCAGATCCAAAATCAAATGCCCATCTTCTCCTTTCGGGAAGGTATATTTATGTATGCCCGTTCGTTGCGTTGCTGTCAGTTGGGCTTTAATGCCATAATCATCCAGCATCACTTCATAATATCCGGGAACAGCTTTTTCTGTAGCATGGTTAAAACGTGAACGGTATCCCTCTTCCGGATAATCCGCCCGGCCGGGATTTAACTTCACATCGCCAACAGCAGGCATCAACAAAATGTCTCCCAAATCAGAATGTCCCGTACCACTAAGATGAGTGTGACTAAAGCCAACAATGGTCTTGTCCCTATATTGGTAACCGGCACAATACTCGTAGGCATTTTTCTGATAAGCTCCATTTACATTATGCGGAATTGTGTCTGTGTCCGGACTCAACTGTACCCATCCAAAAGGAGTACAAGCACCGGGAAAAGTGTGCCCCATCCCATTGGTCCCGATAATCGGATTCACATAGTCTACCGGCTGTTGAGCTATGGCGGACAAAGTTGCTGCCGCCATAGTCATCATCAATACTTTCTTTCTCAAATTATTCATATCAGCTTACTTTGCGTCACGAGAGAATGAATACGGGAAGTCTGATTCGTTGATACCTCTTCCCTTATTCGGTTTGTTATCCATATCAAACACCAGACGACCGCCTTTCAACAGATCGAAATGGTTCAGATAATTCTTTGTATAATTCTTGCCATTATAATTCAATGAACGAATATAACGATTATCATCGTTATTCTTCGGGGCGGAGATTTCCAGTTTCTTGCCGTTCTCCAGTGTAATCGTTGCTTTCTTGAAGTAAGGAGCTCCCATTACATATTCATTGCTGCCGGGACATACCGGATAAAATCCCAATGCAGTAAATACATACCAAGCCGAAGTCTGACCGTTATCTTCATCTCCACAATAACCGTCCGGAGTAGGAAGATAGAGGCGGTTCATCGTCTCACGCAACCAATATTGGGCTTTCCAAGGTTCGCCGGCATAGTTATACAAATAGATCATGTGCTGGATAGGTTGGTTGCCATGTGCATAGTTACCCATGTTAGCAATTTCCATTTCACGAATCTCGTGAATCACTCCTCCATAATAGCTATCATCAAATACAGGAGGAAGATTGAACACAGAATCAAGCATACTGACAAACATCTTCTTGCCGCCCATCAGATCAACCAGTCCTTGTACATCGTGGAATACCGACCATGTATAATGCCAACTATTTCCTTCCGTAAAGGCATCTCCCCATTTAAAAGGATTGAAAGGAGTCTGGAAAGTTCCGTCGGAATTCTTTCCCCGCATCAACTTAGTTTCTGGATCGAACAGATTACGGTAGTTCTGACTCCTTTTCTTATAAACATCCAGTTCTTCTGCCGGACGACCTAATTTTTCACCCATACGGTAAATGCACCAGTCATCGTATGCATATTCCAATGTGCGTGCCGCATTCTCATTAATTTTCACATCGTATGGCACATAGCCCAGTTTGTTATAATATTCATATCCACGGCGTCCGGTAGTAGAAACTTTCGGATGTACGCTATTGGCCCCTTTCAGTAGACCTTCATACATTTTTTCTGCATCCGCTTTGGTTATATTCTTCATGAAAGCATCCGCCACTACAGAAGCAGAATTGTTCCCAACCATGCAACCACGATGGCCCGGGCTGGCCCATTCAGGAAAGAATCCACTTTCAAGATAGGTATTCAACAGACCTGCCTGCATCTTCTCACCCATTGAAGGATATATCAAATTAACAAATGGAAACAAGCAACGGAAAGTATCCCAGAATCCAGTGTCGGTAAACATATATCCCGGACGGATTTCACCATTATAGGGGCTGTAATGCACAGTTTCCCCCTTACTGTTTACCTCGTAAAACATACGGGGAAACAACACCGAACGATACAAACAAGAGTAGAACGTACGCATACGGTTCTCATCGCTGTCTTCAACCTTGATACGCCCCAAGACATTGTTCCATGCCTTACGACCGGCCTCTTTTGTCTGTTCAAAGGTCTTATTACCAATTTCTTTCAAGTTCAGTTCAGCCTGTTCAGGACTGATGAATGAGGATGCCACCTTTGCATGTACCTGTTCTCCTTTCTTCGTTGAAAATCCGATAGCAGCACCCACGTGATTGGATTGTAGTTCGAGATGTGTTTCAACCAAATGATAGTCTGCCCATACTTTATTGAAAGTAAAAGGCTTGTCGAACTCTATCACAAAGTAATTCTTAAAGTTTTGAGGAACACCGCCACTATTGCGTGTCGTATAACCAACTATTTTATTTTCTTCGGGAATCACCTTCACATACGAACCGCGGTCGAAAGCATCTACCACCACATAGGCATCGGAGGTTTCAGGGAAAGTGAAACGGAAATATGCGCAACGTTCCGTCGGAGCTATTTCAGTTGTCATGTCATACTCTGACAAATAAACACTATAATAATAAGGAGTGGCTTTCTCTGCCTTATGAGAGAACCAGGAAGCACGACTGTCCTGATCGATCTTCAACTGTTTAGTCATCGGCATGATTGAGAACTGACCGTAGTCATTGATCCACGGACTAGGCTGATGGGTTTGCTTGAAACCTCTGATTTTGTCGGATGCATAAGTGTAAGCCCAACCGTCACCCATCTTTCCGGTTTGTGGCATCCAGAAGTTCATTCCCCAAGGCAACGCGATGGCAGGATATGTATTCCCATTAGATAGTGATATTTTCGAATCAGTTCCCATTAAAGGATTCACATAGTCTACCGGTTGCTTTTGCGCAAAGGTAGAAGAAGCTCCCAATAGCAGGGCTATTGCGAAAGATAGTAGTTTCTTTTTATTCATGGTCTACGAATTAAGCTATTAATTAGATTATCAAGTCTTTTTTATTTACGTTACAAATTAAAGCATCTTTCTGTAATTATCAGTCCTCTGATACGCCAAAATAAGAAAAAAATAGCATATGGTCAACCAAAGGATACGAGCGTCAACGAGAGTACAAGTTAAATAAGTGAGAATCAGGATGTAATATTTATGTGCATACCACGAGAGTACAACCGGAGGACTAACTGTTTAAGCAATAGAGAGAGGATAATTTGCCTTTACCCTCTCTCCAATTCTATCAGAAACAAATATTTATTATTACCTAATTAATTCCATCCCGGGTTCTGATGTCCTTCTAACGCAGGATTAGCCTGAATTTCATCTAACGGGATAGGCCATAACAAAGCATATTCAGGAATGGCGCCGGCTCTTGTGCTTCCATCGGGCTTGTTTTGGATTTGAGCCGATGCAAGAGCAGTCCATTTCAATTTTCCTGATTCGGTAGATGCTTCCGGATACAAACGAGTACGACGAATGTCATCCCAAATCTTAAATTCCAACGGTAACTCATGCAAACGTTCAGTCAAAATCGATTGTATTAAATCGTTTCCTGTAGCCGTCTCATCTGCCAATCCAGCACGTTTACGCACTTGATTGAGATAATATTTAGCTCCACCGACAGCATTATCTTCATGATTTGTACGTGCCAGACCTTCGGCCGCAATCAGCAAGACTTCCGCAAAACGGAATACCGGCATATTATAATCACCGTCGTGGCCGCTAATCAAAGCATTTTCATCAAACCATGCCCAGTTGCCTGCATTATTCAAAGTATGAGTATTTCCTTCAGCATCGGTATATTGCTTAAAGAAGAACTGTTTCTCATGTCCTCGAATATCATTAGAGGCATAGCTGTTAAGCAACATATCACAGGGAAGGTATGCATTATACAGCACGTCTCCTCCCGGATGGAACACTCCCCACTGAAAAGCATCTGTACCAATAGAACGACAAGCATAAGAGTTACCTACACTATAATCACTATAATTATATTCTTTAGCATAAATGATTTCAGCAGATTCTTTCGTTGTCTTAATCACATTATACGCAGAGTTCAAATCATCAGTCGTTCCATTCGGATGAATAAGTCCGTGAGGACTATCATTAATCACTTTTAATGCCATCTGTGCAGCTTTTCCATAATAGTCTGCCCCCCCGTTTAACGGTGCACCAGCCCATTGTAAATAAACTTGTGCCAGCAAAGTCTGCGCCATTGCCCTAGTGACATAACAGCCATTTTCATAAAACGTTTTATTGGGTAATGCATCCCCGTTGACAATATCCAGCAAGTCGGCTTCAATTTTCTTATAAACCTCTTCAGCAGAAAGACGTTCTTTGTACATACCTTCTGTAGATGTGTAAGGTTCTGAAATATAAGGAACACCACCAAATTCTTTAACCAGCCAGAAATATCCGTATGCACGGAAGAATTTACCTTGAGCCACATAATTATTAATAGTAGCTTCATCCAGCACCCCAGTCATTGTCGGAATATTGGCAATAACAAAGTTGGCACGTGAAATACCTTTATAAAACTCATGCCAGTATTTCATTGCAATATCATCAAAAGATTCAATATTGAAGTTACACCCTTCGGATGCCGTAGTAAATGTTCTGTCTTTACGCTTATCAACGTACAATCCGGACACAATACCACCCCACATCGTCGCTTTAGGAGTCCAGCCACCGCCTACGTCAGTGTTATGTAAATAAGGCACACCACCAAAATACAATGCATTCACACCCGACTCCGCATCAGCTTTCGTCTTCCAGAATTGGTCAGATGACTTCATATCCAATGGTTCTTCTTTCAGGAAATCGTCGCATGAATTCAGCAACACAGAAAGTGAACACATACAAAATGCAGATATATATACTTTTAATAGTTTCATAATTCTTATAGTTTTTATAACAGTGAATTAAAATGCTACATTAAGACCGAACGTAAACGTTCTCGGACGCGGATAGGTGAAGAATTGGCGGTTAGCCCCCCATTTGTTGTCACCTAAACGAGATGAGTTATCCGGATCGTATCCGTTATAGTCCTTAGAAGTAATCAGGAATGCGTTATTCACATTCGCATACAAACGCAATGAAGACAGACCGATCTTCTTAATCAGTGTCGGATTGAAGGTATACCCGAGCTGAATCATGTTACAACGCAAATAAGAACCATTGCAAACCCAGTCATCATCTGCCTGGTTATTAGCTCCCTGACCAAAGTTATTCAGACGAATTGCCTGTTCTTTACCCGACGGATTGAGAGTTGGATGCCATGCTTCCTTATAAAGACGGTCTATACCGTTAGTCAGGAAACGGGCTACAGTTGAGTGATAATATTCTTGCATCACGTCTACCCCCCATGTAAACTGGAAGTCTAAAGTCAAATCGAAACCTTTATAATTGAAGGTATTGATAAATGAGCCCATCCAGTCTGGTAATCCGTTACCGATAATTTCGCGTTTCTTATAAGTTACCTTTTCACCGATAGTGGAAGGTATGTTCATTGTCTCCGGATCCCAGTTAGACGGAATACCATCGTAAATACCGGCACGCTTATAACCATAGAAAGAAGAAAGCTCTTCACCTTCACGGATCAACATATCGTAACCCACAAAACCATCGGTTGTAATCTGACGCTTACCGGTGACAGGATCAACAGATGCACTTTCATCCAGTTTCTCTACACGGTTTTTGTTGAAACCTAAATTAAGAGTGGAAGTCCACTGGAAATCATGTGTCTGAATAGGATATGCTGTAACCAGAATATCTACACCACGATTGGAAACGGCTCCAATATTATCCATAATGGAAGAGTAACCTGTGGATTCAGGAACCGGACGGTCGAGCAACAAATCTGAAGTATATTTATAATAATAGGAAATATCGAAATTCAGTCTGTTATTGAATAAACCCAACTCGAATCCTAAGTCCCACTGTCCAGTCTTTTCCCATTTCAAGTCAGGATTAGGCATATTATCCAGGTAAGACACAACGTGCAAAGCATCACCAATAATCGTATTTGACTGGCTCACCGTGGCTAATGACTTATAAGTACCGATTTCCGAGTTACCTGTCACACCGTAAGAAGTATGCAATTTTAGTTTGCTAATCAATAAGTTGTCTTTCAAGAAGTCTTCATTAGAAATCATCCAGCCCAAACCTACTGACGGAAAAAATGCATATTTATTGTTCTGTCCGAATTTGGAAGAGCCATCATAACGACCGGTTACGGTAACCATATACTTATTGTCATAAGAATACGCCAGACGCAAGAAATAAGAGTTCATTGCCCACTTGTCGTAATCACTGCCAACAGAAGGACGGTTCGTTCCGGAACCTAAATTATAATATCCGTAGAAGTCATCAATATACTTACTGTCGGAAGCTTCGAATTTGGTATAATTATACTCTTGCCAAGACATACCCGCCATTGCATTAATGTGATGTTTGTTTATATCTTTCACATAAGTCAAATAGGTTTCTTCCTGCCAATACAAAGAGTTGGAGTTATTTGCAGAAGCTGCTCCCTCGGAACTTTGATTAATCATCGGACGCGGAGTGAACGGCGTATAGTTAGCATCACGATTATTGTGGTAGTCGATACCGAACTGGGTCTTCAAATCCAATCCTTTCATGAGATGGAAAGTCAAAGCAGCATTACCAAAAATCTGCGTACGATATTGCATAGCCTGCATCCGTTCGAGCAACTCAACGGGATTACCTACACCTTCCGGGCTGAATCCTTGTTTTCCGCTATTAGGATCAGTCTGATTATTGAGAATAGAGCTTGTATTAATAATGTTCGTCTGCGTATATTCACCATCCAGCTTAACTGGTAAGAAAGGCAACTGTTCGATCATTGTACGCAGTGCGCCTTGTCCGTAAGGGTTATCAGAAGTTCTATTACCCCAAGTATGATTTACTAATAAATTAACGGAAGTAGACAGCCAATCAGTCGGTTTGTCATCATACGCCAATTTTGCATTGATACGTTTGAAGTAAGAATTCAACAAAATTCCCTGTTGATCGGTATAATTGATGAATGCTCCGATAGAAGATCCTTCTCCCGTACGTTGGATACTGATCTGATGGTTATGAGAGATGGCAGTGCGGGATGCTTCATCCTGCCAGTTGGTATTATATTTCGGAGAACCGTCTGCATTGAACAAACGTTCGTCTGTGAATATCTGTGACAGATCAGTTGTGAAGTTCTTGCCTTGAAATTCGTTGGCATTTTCCAATCCCTGCTTGAAGGTAGACATCCATTCGTTAGCATCCATTACGTCTATTTTTCTAGCCATCTTACCGATAGACAATGAACCATCATAGGAAACATGGACTCCTTTTCCTGCATTACCGCGCTTGGTAGTCACCATGATAACACCATTCGCACCACGGGCACCATAGATGGCAGCAGAGGAAGCATCTTTCAATACTTCGATAGATTCGATATCATTCGGATTAAGCAATTCGAAGTTTGACATCACCACTCCATCGACTACGTACAGCGGTGATGCTGATGCGTTAATAGTAGAAATACCACGAATGATGACACGTGATTCTCCACCCGGCTGACCGGTATTAGAGAAGATATTCACACCGGCCACTTTACCCTTCAATCCGTCAAGCGCATTGAATGATTGTGCTTTCAGCATATCTTTACCTTTGGCTGTGGAAATGGAACCCGTCAAGTCTGATTTGCGCATGGTACCATAACCTACAACGACTACTTCGTCCAGTGCTTTCGTATCCGATTGCAGAACTACGTTCAGAACATTGCTCTTTAATTCCGAGACTTTAAATTCTTGTGTGATATAACCAATATACGAAAACACCAAGGTGGCATTGGAAGGAACAGAGAGGGTGTATTTACCGTTAATGTCAGTGATTGTTCCAGTACTGCCGTTTTTGACTTTCACCGTACCACTGATAACCGCCTCTCCCTGATCATCGGTTACCGTACCGGAGATTGATTTTACAGATTGAGCATTCATGCCCAAACTCAACATCATACCTATTACAAATAAGGTAAGATACTTTAGTTTTTCATTCATAATTCCTTTAAATTTGATTAGTAATAAGGTTAATTCCCTTTAAAAAGATTGTTGCAAATAAAGGCTATTCGAATAAAACTCCAATGCTCTACCTTGCCAAAAAAACGGCAAAATAAAGACACATATTTAAAGCACAGAATGGCAAATTAGAGCACAGATTAATACCCTAATAATCAATACAATAAAATTAGCAAAAGGGATTTAGAGCACAAGGTTGTGACAAACAAATAAATAATAATGTTTCCCAACCAATCACCTATACGAAAGAATTTAACCTGACAATCAGCATACCTTTCGCTGTTCCCGATAATCTTTCGGTGTCATCCCGAACCGACGGGTAAACTCTTTATAAAAATAAGACCGGCTGGAAATACCGACCTCCATAATAACATCTTGAATAGAAAGTTCTTCATCAAGTAACAGGCGGGCTGCCTTTTCCATGCGGTAACTCTTTATTAAATCACCGGGAGCAGTATTGGAGATTTCCTTGAATTTACGATAGAACTGACGGGAACTCATTGCCATACGATCAGCGATCAACGTTGAGCCCAGTTCTTCCTTGTCCAGGTTTTCTTCAATCACCTTTAACAATTTGCGAATAAAATCAGCTTGTTCGGTAGTTGTACAGATAATCTGTCCCGCCAAATCTCCCAGTTCCTCCATATATATCTGCTTCGCTTCCCGCTTTCCATAAATAGCATTATGGACAACTTCCCGCAAGAATAATATATCATAAGGAAGTACAATATAAGAATCAGACCACAAGACCAATTCCCGCTGAATGGCCGAACCAACTTTCCAGGTTAACAATGGAATAAAAGCTGTTTTTGAAAGCAGAGTACGATTCCGGCTAACATACTCCATAAAAGTACTTTCAGCATTGGCATACATTGTCATATCCACTAATAATAGAGCCGGAGCCGACCGGCGAATTTCATCAAAAGCAAGCTGCACACTCTTTACTTGATGAACCACGTATTCATCAGCCAGGAAATTACTAATCAACCAAGTCATTTCATCTCTGTCTTCCAACAAAAGCACAGTTTTCTTCCCTTGTTCACCTGCCACTGTCAAGACCGCCGGTTCAAAGATAATCGTCAACCGACTACCACTCCCATCATTATCATAACGAAGAACGGCATGAATACGTTCCAAAGCTGACCGTACAAAACCTAAAAGTAAATGCACAGTAAACACATGATCGGAATTTTTCTCCGTCACTGAAGAAGCTTTATCTGAAAGATATTCATACAACGCTTTCGCAGTAGCATCTTTAGAAGAAAAATGTAGCTGCATCTTACCATCCTGTTCTGACATTTCTACTATTACGCCATGAGTACCCTTCATTTCAGTAATCCGGAGATAGCAGCAATAAAGAATACTGTATAACGCATTCTTGTAAACTGGAAATGTTAAGTGTTCCGGAATCATTGACGATATAGAAGAATGATCAATCCCTTGTTCTTCCAACGTACGCAACACCTCTTGAGAAACTCCCTGTATACTCATACGCGCAGAAACAATAAACCGATCCGGAAAGAATTGTTTAAGTTCTTCCAAAAACAGAGCGTCAGGATTAAGAAGTGCGCTCATCACAGTTTCGCGTATCAGTGACACTTTCTCAAGACATTGCTCATAAGAAAGATTCTCTGCACGCAATTGGTCACAATAATTATAAATAAGAGTAAAATCTTCAAGCATCCTACGGTTTGTATATACAGTCTCGGATTTCCGGCAACTTTCTGTCCCCATCAGTGTTTTCATCATCCGTTCCTGAAGGTAGTTTTTACGTAGCAAATATATCACGTACCCTAACAACAACAAAAAAATGATCAAATAAACAAAATAAGCCGCCACCGATCGATACCAGGGAGAAAGGATATATACCGGAATAGAAAAATGCCGATATTCTGTATCAAATACATCCCTCTTATAGCGTACCTTAAAGATATAATCACCTGCCGGCACTCCTGTATATGAGGCTTCATTAATACTACTAAAAGAGGTCCAATCCTTATCATATCCTTCCAACTGGTAAGAATATTCTATATCTTCTCCTGATAAAAAATCCGGAACAACAAAAGAAAGTGCAAATGAAACCTCCGTCCCCTTCAACTGTAATGCCTTACCATCGTCTGTATAGTAATCTCCATCCCCCTGAACCACTTGCGTATGTCCAACAGTCAACTTACGTAACAAAATATCCGGATAAAATTCCGGAGCAGCCTGCACCTCTTTATCCAGATAAAGCAACCCGTCAATCCCACCGAAAAAAAGCTCCTGTGTATATGGACACATGTAATAAGCATCATCGCTAAACTCACCGATTTGAACACCTGCACTGTAAAAGTAGGCATGTGATGAGCCATTTATCGGATTATATTTAATCAGCCCCCGATTCGTACCAAGCCATAAGAGTCCGTTCTCATCTTCAAGTACACCATGAATCATATCATTGAGCAAACCTTGCTCCCGTCCGATATAGGTAGCTTTCATCTGTTTTCCATTAGAATTCAGACATACCAATCCTGATGTTGTCCCTACATATAACAACCCTTCTTTGGTCCGATACAGGCTGAGCACATCGTCTACCGACTTATGAAGCATTTCTTTCAAAGAAATCACTTTATATTCTTCAGTCCGCTTATCGAACCGTACGAGTCCTTTCTCCCGACTGCCAAGCCACAAAATAGAATCCCCCTCGGGCAGCATTGGATAGAACATCGTAATTTCCCGCTGACCGTGAAAAAAATGATAACTTTTCTGCGACTTGAAACGAATGGTACCTGCCTGCTTCTCAAGTATTAATTTATGAAAACCGGAACCGGCTGTCACCACATAAAGTACACTATCATTTTCCTCATAAATGCCATGTATCTCAGTGGGTTGTGCCGGCAGATTCTCCACAGAATGCAAAGCTTTGTCTTCAAAAGAATAGTAAAATAGTCCCGGATCTCCAGATCCTATCCAAAAGCCATCCATATAACGGCTTTGAACCAATTTATAAACGGGAAATTCTTTATTCCATCGTATATAAGACACAACATTTTGCTTTCCTTCAGGAGAGTAAACTGTAACGGCAGAAGCCTCCTCATTCTCACGATAATCCGGTATATGCAGCAGTCCATCACCTTTCGTCCCGAACCATAGTCCACCACTATCGTCTGTCATAACAGAACGTACCTGCCTGCTTAAGTTAGATGACAGTTGATTGAGCATCAAATTGGTGGCAATAGAATATTTCTTAGCATACATAATCGTTCCTTGTCCGTCCGAAGCAACCCATAAGACATTCTGATGAGGATCTCGATAAATACTATATATACGTACATTCCGGTCGACCACTTCTTCTTTATATTTTTGTGAAGTACGGAGACGGACTAACCCATTCGTTCGAAAACCAATAATAATATCTTCATAGAAAAGGGCTATTCCTGCAATAGTTCCATTCTTCTGCACTAATGAAGAAAGGTTACGAATATAAATTTTAGATTGTCGGGAAATATCATAAACATAAAGATCATGCTCACTATCGATAAAACAAAGAACGCCATTCTGATAAAAGACATCTTCAATAGGTTTCGCATGAAAATCAGTAGATGAAACAGTTGAATGAATTGATAATGTGTCACAATCAAAAGCATCCTGCGAAACCTGTAACAGCTCCCCTGTTTGTTGAGTGAAAATCCACAAAACACCATCATCCGTTACGAATGCCCGTTTATCCATATCTTCTACGGGTACTTTCAGATTCTTAATCTGTACAAATCGTTTATAAGATGTATTATAGTAGAAAATTCCACCATGACTCACCACCCATGTGTTTCCTTTAGAATTGGAATGTAGATAATAATCATCTGTAAAGTCATAATATCCGACAACTTGCCGCGAATCCTGTGAAAGACGATTGATACCCAAATGTGTAGAAATCCACAAACAATTATTATCTGCCTGCTGAATAGAATGGATTACATTATTACTCAAAGCTTTGGGGGCTGAAAAATCAGAACGAAAAACTTCCATGTTTCGGCCATCATAACAATTGACACCATCGTATGTACCAAACCACATCAACCCTGTATTGTCTTGAAAAAGACAAAGCACAGCACTATTGGATAATCCTTGCTGATAATCTACTTTCCGGAAGATATATGAATCTTTACCGCCATCTGCTTGACAGACCAATGAATAAATCAATAAAACAAAAGACAAAATCAAGCGTATTTTCATTGTGTTAATCATTAATATCATCTATTAAATATCAGGCAATCGCTTATATGTTCTGTTTCGTAGTGCGAAAGAAAATAGCCATTAATAATCGATGTCTTTAATTCTCTTTACACAAAGATACGTTTTTATACGGAAAATGCAACTCTATTTTATCAAGTACCTCTATTTTTCAGCAACTACTTCACTACTAATTCGCACAATCCAAGGATTCCGCCTCTTTCATTCTTGCCAATTCCCATCCGCGAAACAGCCAATCTTTGCCTCCGTCTCACCACCCCACACCGGAAAAAAATCCTGCCAATTAAAATTATCTGATACAAGAATCCATCGGCTGTTTGAACAACGAACACTGAACCATAATCTACTTTTGAAAAGAAATAAGTATCATTATCAGCTACGGCAGCCAACGATCCCATCATTATAAATAATGCAATCAGTTTTATTTTCATGTCGTACGTTTATCAATAAGCTGTTCAAAACCTGTTAGGTCTCTTGCTGATACTGTTACGGACATTAGCAACATTACTGGCAACACTTGTACTGTTTGTATGTTTTTCAATTTATTAGTTCCTTCCTAGTCTCAACAGAAGTGTATACACAAAAGAAGCGCGAGACCGCTAAACTTATATCCAAGTGCAGGTTCTGAACTACCTCTGTGTTGGATACAAGCAAAAACAGCTCACGCCCTTGACTGTATATCAGTACCTAGATGCAACATACAAACCAAAGGAAGAACGTTTTGTTTATTTCCTCAACACAGCTCGAATTGTCCAGATTCGCACTTGAGAAAAAGCACTAAACGCTTCCTTAATAATAAAGACGCCTCAAAGAACAGTACAAATATACTACAATTTTCCCTCAATTGTGCTTTTCATATATCAATTCTGTATAATTAAGCCATGTGTTTATCATTGATATAAGACCTATAAAGTTTTGTATATCAATTGATATTCTTGTGGCGTATCTATTCTAACGAAGTAGAGAAATAAGCTTTATTGATTACTTCTCTCTCAATACTGCTTACTTCTCATGTAATCTATTAATAGAAAAGTTGCTCTTGATTAAGTCCAAACTTTCTTTTTATTAACAGTAAAGTTGCTTTTCATCCGTTCCAATCTATAAATGCAACCTTCATTTATAAAAACAAAGGTTCCGTTTTTAAAAACAATGCTTGCATTTATAAAAATGAAGCTTGCATTTTAAGTTTGTAAATAATAAAAGAGAAGTTTACTATTGGACGAAAGGAAGTTTAGACTTAATCAAAAGAAACTTTATTGTTAATACTCAAGGAGAAGAATAACTATCATTCAATTGGATATCATCCTAATAAAAAAGTCTCGTATATCATGTGAGACAGCTCATTCAGCTATCTTTATGATATACGAGACTCCAATGTTATAAACAAGATCCTATTTTACAGGATATTATTTTGCTAATTCATTAATTACATCCATAATTTTCTGACCGATTTCTTCGGCAGCTTCCATGGTAGACGCTTCGCTATATACGCGGATGATTGGCTCTGTATTACTTTTACGCAAATGTACCCATTTGTCGGCAAAGTCAATCTTCACACCGTCGATATCGTTGATTTCTTCATTCTTATAGATTTCCTTTACTTTTGCCAAGATAGCATCTACATCGATTTCCGGAGTCAGGTCGACACGGTTCTTAGCTATGAAGTAAGGAGGATAAGTGGCACGGAGCTCGCTAACCTTTTTTCCTTCGTGAGCCAGATGGCTAAGGAATAAAGCAATACCGACCAATGCATCACGGCCATAGTGGCTGGCAGGATAGATTACTCCACCATTTCCTTCACCACCGATAACGGCATTGGTTGCTTTCATCTTCGTTACAACGTTTACTTCGCCTACTGCAGAAGCACTGTATTCCATACCATATTTACGGGTTACGTCACGCAGGGCACGGGTAGAGCTCAAATTGGAAACTGTATTACCCGGAGTATGTTTCAGCACATAGTCAGCCACAGTAACCAGTGTATATTCCTCACCGTACATTACACCATTCTCGCAGATCATTGCCAAACGGTCAACATCCGGATCTACAACGAATGCTACATCCGCTTTGCCCCCTTTCATCAGGTTCATGATGTCACCGAGGTTCTTTTCAAGCGGTTCGGGGTTGTGTTGGAAATTGCCGGTAGGTTCACAGTAGAGTTTTTCTACATGTTTCACACCCAAACGTTCAAGAAGTTCAGGGAGAATGATACCGCCTACAGAGTTCACACAGTCAATCGCTACACGGAAATTGGCTTTCTTGATAGCTTCTATATCTACCAGGTCGAGAGCCAATACACTGTCGATATGTTTCTGATTATAAGTCAGGTCTTTGCGGTAAGATCCCAGATGGTCGACATCGGCATAGTCAAATTCTTCAGCTTCAGCAATACGAAGTACTTCGTTGCCTTCGGCTGCATTCAGAAATTCACCATGTTCATTCAGCAATTTCAGTGCGTTCCACTGTTTCGGGTTATGAGAAGCTGTCAGGATAATACCGCCACAGGCGCCTTCCATTGTTACAGCAAGTTCTGTGGTCGGGGTAGAAGCAAGATCAATGTCTACTACATCCCAGCCCATTCCCATCAATGTGCCGACTACTACGTTTTTTACCATTTCACCGGAAATGCGGGCATCACGTCCCACAACAATCTTATTACTCTTTGCCTTGCAGGTTCTACGAATCAAAGTAGCATAAGCCGAGGTGAATTTTACAATGTCAAGCGGGTTCAGTCCTTCTCCCGCTCCTCCGCCGATGGTTCCGCGGATTCCAGAGATAGATTTGATTAGAGTCATAGGTTTTTAACTAAAAGATTTATCTAATGTTAGTGCTTTAGCTTTTTGCTTTCTCAAACTTCCAGATATCATAGAAATAAGGATTGACATATTGTTGTGCAGTTGTATGCCCCATCTTAGAAGGTACAATCAAGCGTATATGTGCATTATTACGCAAATAAGGTAAGGCAATCAACCAGCCGGATGGAATTGCAGTTCCATAACCTTGATTAACCCATAATAAATCATATTCCAAACTACCGGATAAAACGATTCCATAAACAGTAGACGCGTTTTGTACATAACGGAATGTTAATGGAAACTTATAATAATCAGGAGCATCCATCCATTCTTCTAATGGTACATTGAAACAAGTAACCTCTCCTGTCATCATATCCTTTTCTACATAACGAGTACAAATGACATTATTATTAGCAAAAGTGTCTACTTCATTAATAAACTCAACCCCATTCTCACCTTCCTCTTTCCCGCCACGATCTACGATCTGCATATATACGCCGTTGGAAAAAGCAACATATTCGTCATATCCATCCCCAGCTTCTTTTGAAGCCGTAACAGTGTCTCTTTCGAACTCTTCCAGTGAAATGACACGAATATCATTATCTTTGATGAACTTATTCACCGCATTTTTCTCGTCTTCCAGCATTTCTGCATAAGTCTTCGAATTGTCGCATGCCTGGAACAGACTTCCGGCGGTTAACAAAGAGAGAAATAAAAATACAAGTTTCTTCATTATCTGTTATTTAGCTATATTCCGCACAAATGTATCTCAAAATCATTAAAAGTTGAAAGGGGGAAGTTGAAAGTTCGTATCTTTTAACCTTTCCATATTCACTTTTAACCTTCCATCTTTAGCTTTTTGCTGTTAACAAAGGTTTATACTTCTCAAGCGCTTTCTCAAAGACCGCTTTTGCCTCTTCCATCGTTCCGAAAAACTCACCGCCCGAAGCGTTCAAATGTCCGCCACCGTTGAAAAATTCAGCGGCTAACTGATTACATGGAAAGGTTCCTACCGAACGAAGGGAGATTTTAATCATCGGCTTCTCTGTATCTTCCCGCAAGAAGCAGGAGAAACAAACATTCTTGATGGAAAGGGGGATGTTTACGAAGCCTTCGCTATCACCTTTTATATAGTTAAACTTACTTTGCTCGGCTTTTGTCAATGTGATTAATGCCGAATTACAATCCGGATAAACAGTCATGTTCGACAGTACATAGCCCATCAAACGCAAACGGCTCTCGGAATAGGTATTGTACACCTTACGGTAAATATCATCCTTATCGATTCCTTTGGAAAGTAGTTCGCTAATGATAAAATAAATTTCCCGGTTATTCGAATTATAAGTGAATCCTCCTGTATCTGTCATCATGCCTGTGTAGATACATTCTGCGCCTTCCTTCGTGATATCACTGAAATATCCCATACGACAAATCAGCCGGAATATCAATTCGGAAGTAGAAGAAATCTTAGGATAGGACATTACAATCTTACAGAAATCTTCGGGATACAGGTGATGATCGATCATGATTTTACGCGCAGGAGATGCAACCACAGCATCTGCCATATCGTCAATACGCTTCAGTGCATTGAAGTCGAGACAACAGATTACGTCAGCTTCGGCTATCAACTTATCGGCAAAATCTTTGTAACGGTCATACAAAAGAATATCCTTACTGCCCGGCATCCATCGCAAGAAATCGGGAAAGGCATTCGGCACAATTACGTTTACTGTTTTTTCCTGTGAATCCAGGAAATGATACAATCCCAATGATGAACCAATAGCGTCGCCGTCAGGAGAAACATGAGATACAATTACTATTTTGTCAGCTCGTTCAAACCATTTGGTGAAATGATCTATTTTGGCTTGTTCAATTACTTTCGTCAACATACTCTTATACTTTATCAAGGTGCAAATGTACGATAAATCTTTGTACTTAGAGCAAAAAGTGGACAGAACCTTCGTCAGACAAAGAGATAAATCGCAGACCGGATTTCTTGCATTCGCTTTCAAGTAGGTGTTTGCGGTATTCCGAGAGGGACGCGTCCAATATGACGTAAGAGAAAGAAAAGACTTGGGCGAGTTCTTCCAGATGACCGTCATATCCTTTGCATAAGTAAAGATACTGAATATATAACGGAGAAACGGTAGATTTGTTTCGCCAACGGTTATCGTTTATGACACATACACGACAATCATGATAGGATATAATCTGCTGTTGACGGTTAAGTTCAGCGTGCCGGCAATCAGCCGTTATTTCTTGGGGAGGAAGAAGGTGATGACGCTTCCAATAGTTAGCTGTCATGTGTTTCAGACGTTTTTCATTGGAGAGAGTATCCATATAGTTTATCCAGGATTGCCCGTCACTCTTTATGCAATGTACTGCCGGACAACCACGCATATTGTAAAAGACTAAACTCGTTTGAGGACGATCCAGCCAATACAGCGTTGCATGATAAGTCCCCATCAACAAGATAAAAAAAAGACAGATTTGCAGATTCCGGTATCGGCGATTCATGAAATAATAGGTTAGCAGAGCGATGACAATATAGATACCTAGCACTTCTGACTGATAAAGCCAAATTCCATCTATAGAAGCGTAAGGAAGCTGTTCTACCCATCGGACAAAGAAATTAAGTCCTTCCAACAGCTTCTTAACACCTCCGGCTACTTCTATCTGAAGCCAGGAGAAAGGAGTCAGAAGAAGCATTACGACAGCAGCATATAAGATAATCGTAATCAAAGGAATAACAACTAAATTCGTCAATAGAAAATGCACGGAGAATCGAGAGAAATAAAACAGAACAAGCGGAGCTGTTCCTATTTGTGCGGCAATAGACACGCTCATGAGTCCCCAAACATACTTTCCTATTCTACTTTTCACGGTAATCAAATGGTAGATCGGCTTTTGAATAAGCAAGATAGAAGCAACAGCAAGGAAAGAGAGCTGAAAACCAACATCGAACAGCCATGCAGGATTGCAGAATAACATCAACCACGCAGCTACCGCCAATGTATTTAAAGATAAAGGTTCACGACCAACCATATCCGCCATAGCTAAAATCGAAAACATACTGACCGAACGTACTACCGACGGAGAAAGCCCTGTAAAAAAAGCAAAGGTCCACAATAAGACAAGAAGAAAAACAGAACGCACACATCTACCTATATTTCCTCTTCGGGCAATAGGTTTCAGAATGAAAAAAAGCATTGTATATAAAAGTCCGATATGCAAACCGGATAAAGCAAGAATATGGCTTGCACCGACCACCGAATAACTTTCACGAACCGAATCACTTAATTCTGTCTTATCTCCTATTGTTAGTGCTGAAAGTACTGCCAGTTCATCCCCGTTGAATCCCAGTCCCTGATAAAGTGAAACCACGTTTCTTCTACAAGAGCTGGCTGTACTTTTGAGGTCAAAGTTATTCATTCCGTCTTGTCGTAAAGAGATGGATGGATTAGCAGAAGATAAAGGTGGTTTGCTTGAAGATAAGATTGTCCATTTCCCGGATGCAACATATCCTGTTCCGCTAATGCCTTTCCGCATCAGGAAGCGGGCATAATCAAATTCATCAAAGTTTCGATTGTTGAGAGGAGGAGAAATGCGGGCAGAAATCAGCAGTTCATCTCCACTCTTCAAACGGGAGGCAGACGAATCTTGCTGTAGATAAAGAACCGCAGTATGTCCTATCGGATATATGCCCGCAGTATCACGACGTTCTTTCAATAATGCCTGACAGAGGTAAGTATGTTCTTTAGGTTGAGGCGCATCCGTTATCAAAACCCGGTACACTGTTTCTTCTTTCGGAAAAGAGCAGACAGCCTGTTGCAATTGTCCAGTCATCCCAAGCCATCCTCCCGTAAAACAAAGAGCGGAGATAGCTATCCCAAAACACCATCGCAGCGAATAGCGCTTCAGAAAATAAAGAGCAAAAGACAATGCAGCAAAAAAGCCAAAGAAGAGAATACCACAAAGGGGGGCCCATGAACGGTCAAAAAAATGATCTCCACAAAAAATGCCTGCTATCCAGGGGATAAGCAGGCGTATAAATGGATATCGATGGATATAAAAGGAATTCAATAGATTAGTTACAGTTCGTGCAACTGACGAATCATTTCTACCGGATCCTGTGCACCAAAGACAGCATTTCCAGCCACCAGCGCATCGGCTCCCGCCTCAACCAAACGGGCCCCTGTTTCCAGGTTCACGCCACCGTCTACTTCAATCAGGGCTTTCGAACCTGTCCGTTCAATCAAGGCACGCAGTTCACGAACTTTTTCTACCGAATGTTCGATAAACTTCTGCCCGCCAAATCCCGGATTCACGCTCATGATAAGCACCATATACACGTCCCGGATAATATCTTGCAGAAGAGCTACAGGAGTAGCAGGATTGATCGTTACAGCAGGCTGCATCCCGGCTTCTCTGATTTGTTGAATCACCCGATGCAGATGTGGACAAGCTTCATAATGCACATTCATCGTATGAGCACCCAATGCTTTTACTTCCGGAATGAATTTCTCCGGATTCACAATCATCAAATGCACATCCAACGGCTTCTTACTTAACTTCGCTACATATTTCAGTACCGGAAAGCCAAATGAAATATTCGGAACAAATACTCCGTCCATAATATCAATATGTACCCACTCCGCTTCACTGCGGTTTACCATTTCAATATCCTTTGCCAAATATCCAAAATCGGCAGAAAGAATAGAAGGAGCGATAATCGGTTTCATAATTCTTTTATTTTAGGTTCTAATTGTCTCGTGTTCGGGACGGTTTTTATTCTATCTTATTGTCAGATCACTTCATCTTACACCCATCTTCCAGGTGATAACCACGAAGCAACTCATCTGTTTTCAGTCGTTTTTTACCGGGTAATTGTAAAGAAAGAATAGATACAAATCCATCCGGTACAGCTACTTTCATAAATTTCTTGCCATCAGTTACGATTGTTCCGGCAGCCAATTGATGTGATTCATAAACTTTCTCACTTTCAAATATTTTCACGACCACACTTTCTGCTTTTTCGGAAGCAATCAGTTCAATACCTTTCAGTTGGCGCTGATGTTCCTTCTCAATGATGTCGAAAATGATATTGTCTCTTTTCATTACATGTAAAATTGGTTATTGCAATGAGTCCCCTTCTTCTTTTGGGGGGATCGTTGGCAAATTTACGATAAAAAATCTATAGCAGGGATAAATAATATCGAAATATCCTTATAACTTCACCACATTTCCTTCTTTACTGCTCTTCCAGGCTGCCTCGATCAGGCGGATGACAAGCAATACGTCGGCGGCATCCGTCAAGAGCGGTTCTCCGTGGCGGAGATGACGGTAGATGTTGTCGTAAAATCCTGCATAATTTCCGGCAAGACTGGGATATTTGTAATGGACGACGTTGCCGTCTTTCTCTGTGTGAAGAAGTCCCCAGGTACTTTCGTCTTCAACTCCCCAGTAGGGAGTACCGGGCATTTGTCCGTCATTCAGATCCGCTTCCTGACGGTCCAGGCCGTATTTGACGAATGAGCCTTCCGTACCGTGTAAGATGAAGCGGGGCTCTGGTTCGCACATCAGATAGCTGGATTTCAGGGTGACTTTGACACGTGGCGCCTTAGACGGACGAAGTAGATGGATCACGAAATAATCATCTACCATGCCGCCTGTACGAATGGTGTCGATATCGGCGAAAACCGCATCTGGCACACCTAACAATTGAACAGCTTGGTCGATTATATGAGCCCCTAGGTTATAGGTCAAGCCGCCGCCCAACTCTCCGGTTTCCTTCCATGTTCCCGGTTTTATAAAGTTGCGATAGCGAGGGAAAGTTGACTCGAACTCAACAAGACGTCCCAACAGCCCTTTATTCAGTATTTCCCGAACTGTAAGGAAATCCGAATCCCAACGCCTGTTCTGATATACGCTTATAGCCAGGCCTTTGGACCGAGCGAGGTCGACTAATTCCTGTCCTTGCTCTGCTGTTGCCGTGAAAGGTTTTTCGACAATCACATTCTTTCCTGCCTCCAGTGCTTTCCGTGTATACTCGTAATGCGTACTGTCTGGCGTATTGATAACGACCAGTTCCAGCTCATCCAAAGCAACGAGCTCTTCAAAACTGCGCACAATACGGGCTGAAGGATAACGCTCTTTCGACAGATTCTTATTGCGCTCCGTGATTGCTGTCAGGCAGAAAGCTGGGTTTGTACTGATAAATGGGGCGTGGAATATTTGTCCAGACATGCCGAAGGCTGCCAATCCTGTTTTTATCTTTTCCATTTTTATGAAAGTTTATTTTT